>Ga0206902_10144_pt1 | contig 18984 bp, 16 predicted proteins | sample Alteio_BWOrgHeat_44_FD_153242 | JGI IMG/M metagenome (GOLD analysis project Ga0206902, IMG submission 153242) | Enriched cells from forest soil in Barre Woods Harvard Forest LTER site, Petersham, Massachusetts, United States -... | ecosystem: Environmental > Terrestrial > Soil > Temperate forest >... | reverse complement strand
ATCGAAAATCTCCAAAGAACACCTGCAACGGATCAGAAGCCTGGTGATTCCGCCGGCGTGGGAGGACGTCTGGATCTGCACCCTTGAAAACGGGCATTTACAGGCTACAGGAATTGATGCGAAAAAACGCAAACAATACCGCTATCACAACCAGTGGAACAAGCTTCGCAATCAAACCAAATTTTATCACATCTACGAATTCGGCAAAAGCCTCCCGGCCATCAGGATGGAGCTAGAAAAGGATTTGGCGCGCCCGGGACTGCCGGCAGAAAAGGTGTTGGCCACCGTCGTAAGTTTAATGGAGAGAACAAATATTCGTATTGGCAATAGTGTATATGAAAAATTATATGGCTCCTTCGGGCTGACCACCTTAAAAGATAAGCACGTTTCTGTCAATGGTCATACCATTGGCTTCACTTTCAAAGGGAAGAAAGGTGTTGAACACGTCATCAGCCTTAAAAGCAAAAAGCTTGCAAACATTGTGAAAAAATGCAGGGATATCCCGGGGAAGGAACTTTTCCAGTATTATGATGAGGAAGGCAACAGGAAAGCCATTGATTCAGGAATGGTGAATGAATACATCAAAAATATAAGTGGCGGCGAATTTACGGCTAAGGATTTCAGAACATGGGCAGGCACTGCTCAATGTGTTATAGCATTTAAAGAAATAGGCATGTTTGAAACAGAAACTGAAGCAAAAAGGAAAATTGCTGAGGCGCTTAAAATGGTTTCCAAACAACTGGGCAATACGCCGAACGTGTGTAGAAAATATTATGTGCATCCTGCTGTGATCAACCTGTACGAAAACAAGGGGCTCGAAAAATTCATCGAACAGTTGCATAGAGCAGGGAACGAAGAAACCAAAACCGATCTTTCCATTGAAGAAAAAATAGTCATGAAGATTTTAGAATCCAACTAAATCCCTTGCGTGAGTTTTCTACAGGATTCTTTAAATATGTGCAAAAATTTCCCCAGTTTAAAATTTTAAATGTCAAAAGAACAAATATTAGACAGGAGAGTTCCATTCAAAGGACGCTAAATAAATGGCTGTGGAAATGGTAAAGCTGCCTGCTTAAATTCACGGAAAGCTCCAGGACAGTATTCGGATGGATTTTAACTTACTTGAAAAGAGGAGATTGGAAAATAGCTTTTGATTATGGATGGAGGATCTTTGATTCCCCGGAATTATGCAATCCATCCATGGTCTCTATTCTATCTAAAAGATTGCGATCAATTTTCTTAAATTTTAAGAAATTGTGCAATAGCCTGAATGTGGTCAAATATTTGTGCCTTTTGGGAACAATAGCTGCTTATCTCAGAAAATAACACCTGATATGGTTAAAAATGTGGGCTTTTCATTATCCTTATTGGCGTCCTCAATATTCAACAAGGCACAAGCTGAATGCAAGACGGTGAATTGGAGAAATGCTTTTCATTTTATTTTTTTTACTTGACAATCTCTGCATGAAATGAAAAAAATTCTGGTTTTGGACGATGACACGGACATATTGGTGCTGATGCAAATGACCTTGAAAATGAATGATTACCAGGTAGAAGCCATTTCAAGATGGGAGGAAATTGATGATAGTATTACCAATTTCAGCCCTGATCTTATCATCCTGGATGTTTCCCTCAACGGAGCTGACGGACGCGAAATCTGCAGGAGCATAAAGCAGTCTTCCAAAACCAATCACATACCTGTCATCCTTTTTTCTGCCAATGCTGAAATGGGAAAGAATCTCAACGATGCGCAGGCGCAGGCTTTTATTGCCAAACCCTATGAACTTTCTCATTTGTTGAAAACGATACGGACGTACCTGAATTAAGGGTGCCCGTTATGTGTGAAAAATTAAGGTCAGGGAACTGAACGCACAAATTTCCCTGAAAACAAATCATCGGTCCTTGTTCATTTTATCTACCATTCGCGCGCAGAGAATCATAGCTATTACTGGTATTGGATTCTGCCCGGAAACGAATTGGACTGGGGAGCATGAAGGAAGGAATACTTCGAGTATTCTGTTTCAAATATAAAAGAGTACATTTCTTTAAATACCCGGCTCCATTCTTTTCTTTCTTGGGCTTTATTCACTTTTTGCTTCTGCTCAAAATAGTCCGCGAATTCAATTTTCACTTTGAGCAGCATGAGTTTACCTTGTATCGCGTCATTTTTAATGGTGGGATTTGCCCAAGCAATGCTGTTGACTTGTTCGGGATCGTTCACAATGAATGCCCTTCCGTTTATTCTAACGTGAAAAGATTTGCCTTTTTTAAAAAATTGCAGCAGTGCAGGAAATTCTTTGTCCAATTCATTGATAAATTTCCCGTCAGAAGGCAGGCAAAACCATATCTGCCCGCAATCATCTGTTTCCAGCACATTGATTACTGACGTGGGACATTTAAAGACAGAGGTAGAAAAATTGTAAAACAAGGCAGTTTGCAGTTCGCCGATTTTTTCTTTAAGAAAAAATAAAGGCAAATAAGTGGCCATAAGGTATAAATTTATTAACAGTAAACTTCAAATGAAATACCATAAAATTCATTTGGTCCAAATTCAAAAAATAAATCGTTAGTAATCTTCTGTTGGATAGGATATCAGCGTTTTAAGGTCTTCGGGAATATTGAATCTGGTGCGGGGGATAATGGATACATAAAATTATTAATTTATTTTTGAGAAAGAAATTCCACAATTTTTATTTATGAACATTGTTTATAACTCTTTAGCCTATGGCATGAAATTTCTATTTATTCTCCCATGATTATTAAACAGATAAAGAAACTGTATGGGTCTTTCAAAAGAGCAGTGTCTCTTTTTATTTCGGCTAACGGATTGCAGTTGAGTGCGTCTCTATCCTATTACACCGTTTTTTCTGTAGCGCCATTTCTTATCGTGATTATTTCTGTTGCCGGCATTTTTTACGGGCAGCAGGCAGTAGAAGGAAAAGTCTATTTGCAGATCAGCGGCCTGGTAGGAGAAGGCGCGGCAAAACAGATACAACAAATCATACAAAATATTCAAAATACCCATCACAGCCTGATGGGCGGAATCATCGGGTTTATTGTATTGATCATCGGTGCGTCAAGTGTGTTTTCCGAAATTCAGGATTCCATAAACAGCATATGGAAGGTGAAAGGAAATGTTCCGGGCAAGGGTTTAATAAATTTTGTTCGGAATAAGTTATTATCATTTTCGCTGATCGCCGGGGTAGCGTTCATTTTGCTGGTATCCTTAATCGTCAATGCGCTAACGGACGTCATGAGCGAGCGGTTAAAGCAACATTTTCCCGCCTATGTGGTATCTATATTTTACGCAGTGAACTTGCTGTTTATTTTCTTGGTGATCACGGTGCTGTTTGCGATCATATTTAAAATTCTGCCGGCAGCAACCATAACCTGGAAAAATGCGTTTCTTGGGGCATCATGCACTGCCTTGCTTTTTCTTATTGGCAAATTATTGATTGGAATATATCTGGGGAATTCCAGTGTTAGTGCGACTTACGGGGCAACTACGGCGATCCTGATCTTCATGCTCTGGGTCTATTATTCTTCCATCATTCTATATTTCGGCGCATCGTTCACCAAAATTGTGATGGACAACCAGGGAATGGTGTTAAAACAAAAACGCAGGTACAAAAATAAAATTCTTCCGCCTATCAACTAGTTTCTATCTACGGGCAAATTATAAAAACCATATTTTTCGAGATAACCGGCAACAAGGCTTACGCTTGTACTTTTGGTATTGATCATCGCGGCCAGCAGCTGGTGCGCTGAAATCTCCCATCTTTTGGTCCAGTAATTAATATCATTGGGTTTGTTGATGTGAATCCGGGTTATGTTCCGGTTCTTTTTTTTGTATGTTATCATATAATTTATTTTTAAAGGATTAGTATACTTAGAACAATTCTAAAAATATGCCACAGATAAACACCGACTGCCAAACAGCGTTAACGCCGACTGTGCCTGCCTTATCGGCCCTAATTCGCTTGAGGAACCGATCGGAATTTTCCCAACAGATAATGTCCGCACGGGCATTGGAAAATAATCCTGGAGAAAGCGCAGGAAAACCGGCAACGTTTGGAATAAATGGTCAGGCAGCTGGTTGGCTGCGTTGGGGAATTTATTCCCGTAAAGGCATATTAATTCTACACTTTTGCCTAGGCGAAGTCGGAACCGGAATTGCCATCTTCGGTTGGAGGCGGCTTATCTTCTTCTTCGCGCAACCTCGAATAATCCTGTTGGATTATTTTCAATTCCTCTTCCGGCATATGCTCCGCATTAAGGAGTTTATTGCTCGCCGGTTCATGAGTTGCCAGCAGCTCATTGAGTTTTAGCTGTATTGCCAGGGAGTCTTTATTGTGGGCTTTCTGGATCATAAACACCATCAAAAAGGTGACCAGGCTGGTGAAGGTATTGATCGCCAGCAGCCAGTTTTCTGAAAAATGGAATATCGGTCCCGCAATCCCCCAAAGGATAACCAGGGCAAAAGCTATAATGATGGCACTCGTGCTTCCCGTCATTTGCATGGCTGTAAAGGCAAATCGTTCGGCAATCCTGGGTTTTTTTGCTTCTGATGAATGCTTCATTTTTTTTGTTTTTATAGTGTGTCTAAATCTTCCTCCAAGCCCTCTTAAAAAAACTCACCCAAACTTAAATGCCAGTCAAAGGAATCTTTACCCACAGCAAAATCAAGGGTAACATTGACGTTCGATTTCTTATTGAATTTTACGCGTAGCCCCAAGCCAATGGCAGGAAGTAAATGAGAAAAATTGTTCGTGGTAGGTTCCGTGAAACTTTCCACATTGGAAAAAACAACGCCCCCAAATAAACCGTTTGCCGTAATATCGAAGCGGTATTCCGCTTCACCGTACAACAATTGCTTTCCGCGGTAACGCCAGCGTACATAACCCCTTCCGAGTTTTTCGCTCACATCGCCTGCTGTCGTTGGCAGATCCAAATAAGGCACATCGCCGTATGTTCCCCAATACACCGCCCAGAACGCAAGAACCGAATGCCAGTGGTCACTTAAGGGAATATATTTGCGGTTGTCGAAATAAATCGACGTCCATCCGGAAGAGCTTCCTAAAAAACCAGGGTTTAACCGCAGGGAAAGAGAAGAATAATAACCGTCAATTGGATTGTTAAGATTTGCCCTGCTGTCAAAAACAAAATTTGGTCCGATGCCACTGGTGGTGGATGACGACCCGGTTCCTATGCCATATTGTTTAAAAGCGCTTGGCGTTGTTCCCGTCCAGTTTTCGTGAATGTTGTAAAAATGGTCCAGGTTATACCCAAAGCCCATGTAGAAATTATCAATTATTTTCCGGTTTGCATTTAAATAGAGCCTTATCTGCGCGTTTGACACGAGGTCAGCATCTTCGTCCGTGGTAGCGCCCCCCAGTCCATAGGTTTCTACATCGTTATGGATAATCCGCAAATCACCGTTCATATTCCATTGATTGTCGTGAAGGTAAACGTTCGGTTTGATGATAAACCCAAAACGGGTACTCAGGTTGGTATAAGGAATAAAATAAATGCTCGAAAGGTTTGTTGTCTGGGACGAACCCAAATTAAACGTGGCATTGATGGATGATACTATAAAACTGTTACCATTTGTTGAGGCTCCTGAAATGGGTAAAAAGGAAAAAAATACCTTTCTTTCCCTTGGAATTTTGCGCTTTTTGAATTTGATGTATTTGGAAAAAAACTCGAGCAAATCGCGTTGACGGACATTTTTAGTGGTATCCGGGTTTTGCTGCTGGCCCATCATAATGGCTGGAAAGAGAAAAAAAGGAATCACTATCAACATCATTTTTCGTATCCGCATGACTTTTTCCAGTTTACGTAAAAAGGTAATTTTGCTGTCCTTCTATATAAGACATATTCATGCCAGTAATTTAAAAATCGAATGTCCCGCGCCGGATGGTGGAAATTCAGGGTCCTGGTTTTCCGATTCGCAGTCATTTCGTGTTTTCTTAACATTCACTCATCGAAAAACGGATTGAATGACGTTGATCAGCCATACAATATCCTTTTTGCGATAATAATTTTCTACACTACTTTCATATCTTTAGGAAGATAGCTGGAACTTTATATGGAAAGCATTTATTGCAGTACTTCCTTTCACTTTAACCCCCCGCCATGATGCAGGAACACATTGCCCTCTGGACAAACAAACTGGATAAGCCAATGATACCAAGCAACAACATCATCAGGAATTAATTCATATGGTTTTTGAAGCGGATACTAAAACAGAAGTTGAGGGAAAAGCAAACCAGCTGGCAATAATGGATTAGACCTTTAAGCGGACCACGCGAGACGGGAGACGGCCATGGTGAATTTCAGACCCTGGACGCCGAATATGCTGCCTGGTTGTGACAACCTCTTATAGGAACTCTTAATAAATACATCTAATAAACTACTACCGAAAATGGAAAAAAAATTACAAGGTCAGGTTGCCATTATTACCGGTGCCAGCAGCGGTATCGGCGCCGGTGTTGCGAAAGCATTGGCAGCAGCAGGCGCCACCGTCGTCGTGAATTATCCCTTTGATGGCGCCAAGGCGGCCGCTGACGCGGTCCTTGCAGAAATAACCGGCGATGGTGGCCTTGGCATCACCGCGATGGCGGACGTAAGCAAAGAAGCGGACGTGCAGCAAATGTTTTCTGCAACCATCAAACAATTTGGGACGGTCGATATCCTCGTGAACAATGCCGGCGTACAAAAAGATTCTCCGTTTGAAAAAATGACGCTGGATGAATGGAATTTTGTGCTCGGTATAAACCTCACCGGATATTTTTTGTGTTCCAGAGAAGCAATCCGGGAATTTTTACGAAGGGGTGTTGATCCAACAAAAAGTAAGGCTGCAGGAAAAATTATCCAGATGAGCAGCGTGCACGAAGTCATTCCTTGGGCCGGCCATGCCAATTATGCCGCCAGCAAAGGGGGCGTGATGTTGCTGATGAAAAGCCTCGCCCAGGAATTCGCCTGGAAAAAAATCCGCATCAACAGCATTTGTCCGGGCGCGATTCAGACACCCATCAATAAACAGGCCTGGGAAACTCCGGAAGCATTGAAATCCCTGTTGACCCTGATACCCTATCAACGGATCGGACAACCCGAAGACATTGGCAATGCAGCCGTCTGGCTTTCCAGCGATGACAGTGACTACGTCAACGGGGCTTCCCTTTTCATAGACGGAGGTATGACCCTGTATCCTGGATTCACCACCAATGGCTAAAGAATTTTCCCTTATCGGGTTACCTTCACTTCTGGCATAGGGAAATCGATATTTGGTTAAACAAAAAATCATGATACTTCAAATAATACTGGCTGTATGTTACATCTACCTGTTGTGTGGATTCGTATTCGCGCTGGTTTTCATCATTTCAGGAGTCGAAAAAATAGATGATGCTGCCATTGGGAGCAGCTTTGGTTTTAAGATGATCATCATACCCGGCGCCATGATTTTATGGCCGGTCTTGTGGAGAAAGTGGTTGCAGGCAAACAATAAAAAATGATCAAGTCTCTCAGAAAAAGACATTTGCAAATATGGCTGGTATTGGCCATATTGATCCCTGCGGGTATTGTCTGCGGATGGCACGTCGTTCCACACCCTGCCCCCGACGGGCTGCTCCAGCCTTTCACCCCGGAATCTCTGCCATTGATCGTAGCGTCAACTAAAAAAAGCAATTATATCGTCAACATAAGAACCAACAAAACTAAAACCATTTTCCAGTTAGAATGGATGAACAAATCTGCCCTGGTTTCCCCGTCTGCGATCATTTATATGACGGCAGACTCGTCCGGCAATTTGGAAGGTGCCGATATCGTTGGGCGGATAGCGGAAAGAGGCCTTTATCATTTTCCGTTAAACCACGATTCGTTGCACAAATTTCATTTCGTTTTGTATGACATTATTCACCACCGGGTCATAGACCGCTTAAATTTTTAATTCATGGGGCAATCCTATACCGCTGTGGGTTGGAACCGCCAAAAAAAAATATATGATTGGCTGCTGGTAAGTTTTTGTGTAACCTACCTCTCTGTATTTGTGGTTGTCAGTTCCCTATTCAATGGCGACTTTACTGCGGAAACCCTCCTGATCCGATCGACTTCGACGTTAGCCTTATTGTTGCTACAAATCATTTTAAGCATTGGCCCCCTCTGCCGCATTAACAAGAAATTTTTGCCCTTGCTGTATAACCGCCGGCACCTGGGAGTTACCATGTTCTCAGTAGCCCTGGTTCACGGCGTTTTTGCAATATTGCAATTTCATTCCCTGGGTAATGTTAATCCCATGATCTCCTTGTTTAGTTCCAATACGCAATATGGTTCTCTTACTAATTTCCCCTTTCAGGCCCTGGGATTTTTTGCGCTTCTCATTTTATGGACGATGGCCAGCACCAGCCATGATTTTTGGTTAAAGGCATTGAGCCCAAGAATTTGGAAATTATTGCATATGATGGTATACTTCGCATATTTTCTCATCATTATGCATGTCATGCTCGGTGTGATACAATTTGAAACCAATCCGGTTTTTGTAGTGATTTTAATGATTGGCGCGTTAAGCCTTATCACCTTACATGTCTTTGCCGCACTTAAGGAAGCAAAAAAAGACAATGTCGTTTTCGATCTGAAAAAAGACGGTTTTGTGATGGTATGCAACCTGAATGATATAGAAGAGAACCGGGCCAAGATGTTTTGTGTGGATAAAGAAAGAATAGCCGTTTTCAGGATGGCAGGTGAATTATTTGCCATCAGCAATGTTTGCAAACATCAAAACGGCCCACTGGGGGAAGGAAAAATTATTGATGGATGCGTAACCTGTCCCTGGCACGGTTATCAGTATTTTCCGCACAACGGTCAATCTCCTCCGCCCTTTAAAGAAAAAGTAAGTACCTACCAGGTAAAATTAGAAGGGAATTTGGTTTGGGTTAATCCAATCCCCTTTCCCGAGGGAACGGGACAAAAAGGTGCTCAGATTGAAAAAATATCATAGAAAAATTTTTATGAACAACGAATTTTACATCGGGTGGATGACAAATGCTCCAAAAAACCTGGTAAGGTTTTCAAAAAAATACCTGCTGGTATGCCTGCTGGTGATTGTCATTCTTGGCGGCATACTGGCCGTAAGCCAAAAAAAATTCGGGACGGGGATTTTTGAATTCGGCGAGTTGACAGAAGTGAAAGGTATTTATTTTGATAAGCCCGTACCCTGCCTCAAAGTGGTCAGTCAAAAGGATACCTGGGGAAATTCATCCTCTATGACGGTCCTGTTGGTCGGCTACGGAAAGCATGGAGCCGAAGGCATCATCGCGGCAGTTCAAAAAGAAAAAAATAGATCCTTGGATCATAAACAAGTTATTCTTAAAGGAACTTTAATATACAACGATGGAAAAACAATCTTGCAGATAGATAAAAATGATGATCCGGTAAGGTATATTGGTGACGAACCTGCAACAGATTTGCTGGCTCAAAAAAAAGAGCTGGGCATGCAAACCCTAAGGGGAGAAATTGTCGACCCCAAATGTTATTTCGGAGTAATGAAACCCGGAGAGGGAAAACCACATCGCGATTGTGCGGTGCGGTGTATACTTGGGGGTATACCCCCCATTTTTGTCGTCAAAAATGCAGCGGGCGAGGCTAATTATTATTTGCTGGTCGGGCCGAAAGGTGAAAAAATGAATGAGGCGGTAAAAGAAGTGGTTTCGCAACCTGTTTCCATTACGGCACGCCTTGTGCAATACGATGATTGGGTGGTGATGTACGTACAGGATGAGAAATCGATTCAGCGGATTTCCTATTTAAAGATGCAATTCGGAGACAGCGTGCTCGATTGTTCGGCCTCAAATGGTAACGCGCCTAACGATGGTGATAATTAAGATAATCGGGATAATCAGGAATAGAAATGCATAAATAGGGTTGCTGATTTTCAAACTCACCCAGTCATCCTGATGGCAGGGCCATTGATAAGAATGAATTTCTCGTTTCCTTAAAATAATATAATTTCACTTTTCCTACTGATTCATTGGCGTTACTGACCTAAACCTAAAACACCCAGCCTGATATTTATTGGTATTGTTTGCTAAGTTATAGATAATGAAAAACATCCAACCCGGTTTAGAGAGGTGTGTATTAGATAATCGTTGAAAAGCATTCCGGGAAACAAAAACAGTAAATACAATATGGAGAATTTTTTCAAAGGAGGTAAGACTACACTTATTCTTTTTCTCATTTTTGTCTTTTTATCTTTTTCCAACAAGACCTTATCGCAGAATTCCAGTTCCAACGACACCACGCTAACCCTTTCCCAGTGCATTGATTATGCCCTGAAGCACCAGCCCAGTTTGCAACAATCCCTGATCAATATCGACATCACTAAAACCACCAATAAAATAAATTTGTCCGGTTGGCTTCCACAGGCTTACCTGACGGGTACTTTGACGCACTACCTTGAACTGCCGACAGTATTCATAAAAAATTCATCGGGGCAGACGGTAGAACAAAAATCAGGAGTGGTTAACACGGCCGTTCCCGTTTTATCCGTTTCGCAAACCATATTTAATCCGAGCTTGCTGTTTGCTTCCCGCAGTGCAAACCTGTATGTGAAACAAGCCGAACAAGTGACCGACAGTACGAAAATCTTTTTGGTATCTGCCGTCAGCAAGGCTTTTTACAGCCTGTTGCTTACCCTGGAACAAATCAATGTGTTTAAGGAGGATACGGCGCGCCTTAACAAAAACCTGAGTGATACGTATCACCAGTATGTAGCAGGAACCGTCGACGAAACAGATTATGATGAAGCCGCCATATCCCTGAACAATTCAAAAGCGCAACTCAAGCAGGCCACAGAAAATATTGTTCCGCAATATGCCATCCTGAAACAAGTTATGGGCTTTGCGCCCGAAAGACAGTTTAACGTGAGTTTTGATACGTTGCAGATGATGAATGATATTGCTTTTGATACCACACGGCAATTGCAGTACGACAATCGGATTGAATTCCAGCAGCTGCAAACCACCAAGCGGCTGCAGCAAGAAGTGACGGCCTATTACAGAAGTGCCTTCCTGCCGACAGTATCTGCCGTTTTTAATTATACCCCGGAATTCCAAAACAACAGTTTCCCGAGTCTTTTTTCGAGCGTTTATCCATCCTCCTACATAGGCCTCTCCGTTAGTATACCGTTGTTTACGGGATTCGCGAGGCTTGAGAATGTGCACAAATCTCAGTTGGAAGAAAGGGTGCTGTACTGGGGCGAGGTGGATCTCAAATCACAGATTTACACGGACTACACCACGTCGCTCGCCAACTACAAAAGCAATTTGTACAATTATGAGATCATGAAGGACAACGAAGACAAAGCAAAAAAGGTGTATGGAATCGTATCGCTGCAATACGCCCAGGGCGTCGTGGCCTACCTCAACGTGATCACCGCGGAATCGAATCTAATCACCTCGGAAATCGGATACGTGAATGCTTTGTTTCAATTGTTGTCAAGCAAAATAGATCTTGAAAAATCAATGGGATACATTTCTTATAATCGTTAACCCGCCTTAAAACGTGAACATGAATAGGATTGCCATCATCACCATAATTAGTTTCATCTTTTTTTCCTGCGAAGAGAAGAAAACGCCGCCGACTCCGCCGGTTCCTGTTAATTTATATACGGTCAAGGCGCAAAAGGTTCTTTTTTATGATGAATATCCGGCAACAACCGTGGCGCTGAGCCAGGTTGACATCCGCCCGGAAGTACAGGGCTATATCACGGGAATTTTTTTTACGGAAGGGAGCACGGTGAAAAAGGGACAAAAATTATATGAAATTGACAAGAGGTTATACCAGGCAAATTACGATGCTGCGCTGGCGAACGTGAAAGTGGCGGAAAGTAATCAGAAGCAGGCGCAGCAGGACGCCGATCGCTATACCTATCTCAATGAACACAACGCGGTTGCCAAACAAGTGCTGGATCACGCGGTAATCGCGCTGCAAACTGCCAAAGACCAGGTCAGGGCGGCGCAGGAAGCCGTAAAAACGGCACAGACAAATCTTGCGTATTCCATCATCACGGCGCCTTTTGACGGTACCATTGGATTCAGCCAGGTGAAATTGGGCAATATGGTTTCCGTGGGTACAACGGTATTGAACACCATTTCCACTGACGCGCCGATGGCGGTTGATTTTTTGATCAACGAAGCACAGCTCGCACGTTTTCAACAGCTGGAGAAAAATAAACAAAAACAAATCGACTCTTTATTTACAATCATCCTTCCCAATCATTCCGTTTACGCAGGCATAGGTAAAATTTCCGTGATCGATCGTGCCGTTGATCCACAGACGGGTTCCGTGAGGGTCAGGTTGGTCTTCCCCAATCCGGATCACAGTTTGCGCGCGGGCATGAGCTGTGTTCTCCGCGTGCATAATCAGGATGGTTCTCCCCAATTGGTCGTTCCGGGAAGGGCAGTGGTTGAGCAGATGGGAGAATATTTTGTATTTGTAGCAAAAGATACGGTCCTGCACAGCAGCGATACCGCATCAAAGAAAACAGCGGATACGGTAGCCACTCCCAAACTCCGGGCATTCCAAAACAAAGTTCAAATGGGACAAACCATCGGCGCCAACGTAGTGATCAAATCAGGAATAAACGAAGGAGATAAAATTGTCGTCGACGGCATTCAGGCGATTCACGAAGGCGCAGAAATCAATGCTTCTTCAAAACCCCTCGGGGGTGACAAAAAAACAGGCGGGGACAATAAAAAGGACAGTACCCGGTAATCCTGCGTTGATCTAATCTGAGCCCTGATGAGCATGATGCCATCGGTTCAACCACGCTAAACACCTTGTTCGTAACTAATATCACACGTGTAAACGGTGTAATAATAAAAAAAGATGATTGCAAATACATTTATTAAACGCCCGGTAACTGCCATGGTGGTATCGATTGTGCTGGTAATTGCCGGAGGTATTTGTATATTAAGTCTCCCCGTCGATCAGTACCCGGACATCACCCCTCCCATCGTCCAGGTGAACGGACAATTTACCGGCGCTGATGCCCAAACCGTTGAACAAACGGTCGCAACGCCCATAGAAGGGCAAGTCAATGGGACGCCTGGCATGGAATACATGCAGAGCAACAGCACCAATAACGGGCTGATGTCGATGAATGTGACGTTTAACATCGGAACCGACATTGACATCGCGACGCTGGATGTGCAAAACCGCGTGAGCATTGCTTCTCCTCTTTTGCCTGCTGTCGCCAGCCGGTTAGGCGTTACCGTTAGAGCGGTAAACCCCAGCATGCTGATGATGGTCGCGGTCTATGCCCCCAAAGGAACACACAACATCACTTTCCTGGACAACTACACCAACGTATTTATACAGGATGCCCTGCTGCGCGTGCCGGGTGTCAGCAGCATCAACCGTTTCACTGACGATTTCAGCATGCGCATCTGGATGAATCCCGAAAAAATGGCTGCTTATTCGTTGACGCCGCAGGATATCATCAATGCACTGAATGCGCAGAATGTGCAGGTGGCCGCCGGATCCGCCGGGGTACCCCCGCAACAAAAAACACAGACCTTTGAAATCGGCATCCTGGTAAACGGAAGGCTGAGTAAGGTATCAGAATTTGAAAACATTATTGTAAAAGCCCTGCCAACCACCGGTGAACTGGTATACCTGAAAGACGTGGCAAGGGTTGAACTTGGAAAATTTACGTTTTCCAGCAATTCATTCGTTGACGGCCACCGGGCCTCTTTTCTGCGCATTTACCAGGCTCCTGGCAGCAATGCCCTGGAAACCGCGAAAGGCATTTACAAAGAGCTGGCGCTGCTGAAGCAGTCTTTTCCCGCTGACGTGGAATATTCGGTTCCCTTCGAAGCCGTAACGGTGGTGAAAGTGTCGATGTCCGATGTGGTGGGGACTTTATTAAAAACCCTGGGGCTTGTGGCCATTGTGGTGTTTTTGTTTCTGCAGAATTTCCGCTCCACGTTAATTCCCGTTCTTGCGATTCCCGTTTCCATCCTGGGCACTTTTTGTTTTTTTATACCCTTGGGTTTTACCATCAACACCCTTACCATGTTTGGCTTTGTGCTTGCCATAGGAATTGTCGTGGATGATGCCATCATCGTGGTGGAAGCGGTGCAGCATTATATCGATGAACAAAAAATGTCACCCAAAGAAGCGACCTATTACGCGATGAAGGACATCTCCGCTCCGGTCGTTGCCATCGCACTGATACTGGCGGCGGTGTTTGTTCCCGTCGGCTTTATTCCCGGCATCGTCGGGAGGCTGTACCAGCAATTTGCAATTACAATCGCCATTTCCGTTATCCTGTCCGCCTTTATCGCCTTGTCGCTCACCCCTGCCCTGTGTACCTTATTGTTAAAACCGCATGATCCCGCCAAACAAAAAAAAGGCATCAACAAAATATTCACGTCTTTCAACAATTGGTTTGACCGGGTCACCGAAAAATATACAAACGGTGTAAAGCGAAGCATTAAGGCTTCGCGATATATTGTGATATTGTTGCTTTGCCTTTGCATCGGGGCCTATTTCCTGTTTCAAAAGAAACCGACGGGGTTCATTCCCTCCGAAGATGACGGCAACCTCTATGTGACGTTCCAGCTGCCTCCGGCTTCTTCCACCGTCCGTTCGGTTGACGTCATGACCAAGCTCATGCAGGTCGTCACCACGACTCCTGGTGTCGCCCATTATGCTGCATTGTCGGGACTGAATGTGGTCAACAATGCCACCAATTCGAATGCCGGAACCATTTATGTTCAACTGCAACCCTGGGATGACCGCAGCGAAAGCGATCAGCAGGTCCCGGGTATTATCAGTGTTATGCAAAAAAGAATTGCTGATGCAGGCATCAAGGATGCGAACGTGGAAGTGATCCAACCCTCCCCCATTCCTGGCATCGGGGAAACCGTGGGATTCAGCATGCAGATAGAGCAGCGCAGCACCAATGATAACCTGAATGATTTTGAAGCCGTGGTTAAAAAATTCCTGGATGAAGCCAATAAAAATCCTGCGATCGTAAACGCGTTCAGTTTTTATTCTTCGCATACGCCAAGCATCAAACTGACCGTTGACCGCGAAAAATGCGAGAAGCTCGGGGTCAACATCGGCGATGTGTTCACAACGATCCAGGCCTTCATGGGCAGTTTATACATCAACGATTTTACCGTATACAACCGCACCTTCCATGTAGTCGTACAGGCTGATACCGCGTTCCGCACCCTCATAACGGACATCAATAAATATTATGTCCGCAACCAGGACAGTGCGATGGTGCCACTGGGCACGCTGGTGAGCTATGCCCCGACCGAAACGGCACCGTTGATTTCGCATTTTAATATTTTCCGCTCCGCCGAAGTGGACGGCGCCGCTGCACAGGGATTCAGCAGCACGCAGTCTACCGATTCCCTCATAGCCATTGCCAACAGGGTGCTTCCGCAGGGATACAATTATGAGTTTTCGGGGCTGAGTTATGAAGAGATCCGGGCGGGGTCGACAACGATCTATATTTTTCTTTTCTCCATCACCTTTGTTTTTCTTTTCCTGGCGGCCCTATACGAAAGCTGGTCAGTCCCCTTCTCCGTGCTGTTCGCTGTGCCGATTGGCGCTTTCGGCGCTATACTAACGTTGATGTTTGTCCCAAGTCTGACGGACAATGTCTATGCACAGATTGGACTGATCACGCTGATTGGACTGGCTGCAAAAAATGCCATCCTGATCGTTGAATTCGCCAAAATCCGGGTCGATCGGGGCGAAGAACTGATTCAGTCTACACTCGAGGCCGTGAAGCTGCGCCTGCGTCCGATCATCATGACATCCCTGGCCTTTATTCTGGGTGTGCTGCCGCTGGTGCTCGCCACCGGAGCAGGTGCCATTGCCCGCCGAACCATCGGATTTACCGTTTTTGGCGGCATGACTGCAGCTTCGACACTGGCCATATTTATTGTTCCCGTTCTTTTTGTTGTCATCACGCGGTTGTCGTATGGCAGGAAGAAGCTGGAATGGCTCAAGCAGCACCATCAGGAATTAATGGACAAAGCAAAAAAAGTGGAGCAGCAGGATATTGATCCGGAACTGGAATTTGAGATCGAAAAATCAAGAAAGGAGAACGAGCAGGAAGGCAACAACAGTGAATCGAAGAATGAAGGGACGCATTGAGTCATCAGGCGGGGCCTGAAGAAAAGCGATCGGCCGCAGAGGAATTTTTCGCAATGAGGTATTTTTACAACTTACGCAGTACAGATGATTGCAAACACATTTATAAAAAGACCTGTAACCGCAATAGTTATTTCGCTGGTGTTGATCATCTCGGGAACGATTTGCATTTTCAACCTGGCGGTTGATCAGTACCCGAATATTTCTCCGCCCAGTGTGTCCGTGAATGGATCGTATACAGGGGCGGACGCGGAAACAGTGGAACAGACGGTGGCCATTCCCATCGAGGAGCAGGTCAACGGTTCGCCCGGCATGGAGTATATGCAAAGTACGAGCACCAACACCGGCGGCGTGAACATCAGGGTTACCTATAACATTGGCACGAATGTGCACATCGCTGCACTGAATGTTCAAAACCGCGTCGGCATTGCAAAACCTGAACTGCCTTCCGTGGTCAGTAAGCTGGGATTGACTGTCCGTGCCAGCAATCCGGACCAGCTGATGCTGATTGCCATTTATTCTCCTCGCCAGACGCACAACATCACGTTCCTGGATAACTATACGAATGTATTTATTGAAAATGCCATCCTGCGCGTTCCCGGTGTGGGAGATGTGACTGCCCGAACGGATCAATTCAGCATGCGCATCTGGATGAACCCGGATAAAATGGCATCCTACAGCCTGACCCCTGGAGATGTTGTCGCGGCCCTCAATGCACAAAATGTATATGTCGCTGCAGGGGCTGTGGGCTCCCCCCCGCAACCCTCTACCCAGATCAATGAAACGGGAATTCTGGTCAATGGCATGCTGAGCAAACCGGACGAGTACAAACAGATAGTGGTCAAATCAAATCCCGCGACAGGAGAATTGGTTTATCTGAAAGACATTGCCAGGATTGAATTGGGAAAATTCACTTTTTCCAGCAACGCCTTTGTTGATGGTAACCGGTGCTCCTTGCTGATGGTTTATCAAACGCCCGGAAGCAATGCGCTGCAGACAGCCGATAATGTCTATTCGGCCCTGAAACAATTAAAAAAATCATTCCCCAATGATGTCGACTATATGGTGCCCTTCGAATCCGTAACCATCATCAAAGTGTCGATGCAGGAAGTGGTGGGAACCCTGTTGAAAGCGCTTGGACTGGTTGCCGTAGTGGTGTTTCTTTTTCTGCAAAACTGGCGTTCCACCCTCATTCCCATATTGGCCATTCCGGTTTCGATCCTGGGCACGTTTTGTTTTTTTATCCCCCTGGGTTTTACCATCAATACGCTGACGATGTTTGGATTCGTACTGGCCATCGGCATCGTGGTTGACGATGCGATCATCGTGGTGGAGGCCGTACAGCATTATATCGATGAGCAGCACATGTCCCCGAAGGAAGCTACTTACCGCGCGATGAAAGACATCTCCGCTCCGGTGATTGCGATTGCGCTGATTCTTGCCGCCGTTTTTGTGCCGGTTGGGTTTATACCGGGTATTGTTGGCAGGTTATACCAGCAGTTTGCCATTACCATAGCCATCTCCGTTATATTGTCTGCGTTCATTGCCTTGTCGCTGACGCCGGCGCTCTGTACCCTGTTGTTAAAGCCATCCACAGTGGCCAAGCAATCGAACCTGCTGGATAAGTTTTTCTACAGATTTGATAAATGGTTTGATAGGTTTTCCGACAAATACACCAACGGTGTAAAAAGAAGCATCAAATATTCAAAACTTCTCGTCATCATTTTATTGTGCATTTGCGCCGGCTCCTTTTGCCAAGACCAGTGGCAACACACCAAGAATAAATGCCAAAGAAGTCATCAGGATCGGCCGCAAACGCAGCCGCACTGCCTCCAGGGTTGATTTTATGACCTCTTCGCCGCGGTCAACCCTTATTTTTGCAAATTCTACGATCAGGATCGCATTTTTTGCCGATAATCCTATCAGCGTGATTAGGCCTATCTGGGCATATACATTGTTGGTAAGCTGGGTACTAATCGTCAGTGCCACGATGGCTCCAAACGCGCTAATCGGAAAGGCCAGCATCACCGATAGAGGAACCGACCAGCTTTCATACAACGCCGCCAGAAAGAGGAAAACGAAAATGATGCAGAACATAAAAATATAAATGGTCAGCGAGCCTGCTTTGATTTCTTCATAGCTGAGTCCAGAAAAATCATACGTGTATCCCCTGGGCAGCGTCTTCGACGCCAATTCCTTTAATGCATCAATACTTTGTCCGCTGCTGTACCCCTGCGGGATAGAGCCGTCCACTTCTGCGGACCGGAATATATTAAAATGGGTAATGAGCGGTGCGGCAATATCCGGCTTATAACTAATCAGGGTACTGAGCGGGACCATAGCGCCGGCCATATTCCGGACATAATATTTATTCACGTCAGAGATTAACGCCCGGTAATCGGTATCCGCCTGGATGACCACGTGATAGGTTTGATTGTACAGCGTAAAATTGCTTACGAACAAGCTGCCCATATAGGCCTGCATGGTGGTAAAAACATCTGAAATGTTCACGCCGAGCTTTTCACATTTCTGGCGGTCGACCGTAAGGTTATAACTTGGCGTATGGGCGGAAAAATAACAAAAGGCGGTAGAGATGGCTGGAACTTTTTTCGCAGCGGCGACAAATTTCTGGACAACTTTTTCAAAGGTGTGGATGTCATCTGTTGAACTGCCCTGTTCAATCTGCATGCTGAAACCGGCCGCGATGCCGATACCCCGTATCGGCGGCGGCTGGATGACAACGACACTGGCATTTTTAATTCCTGCGGCAGCGGATCGCTTCCTGATGGCATCCATGATTCCCGATACTATCGT
>Ga0206902_10135_pt2 | contig 19014 bp, 19 predicted proteins | sample Alteio_BWOrgHeat_44_FD_153242 | JGI IMG/M metagenome (GOLD analysis project Ga0206902, IMG submission 153242) | Enriched cells from forest soil in Barre Woods Harvard Forest LTER site, Petersham, Massachusetts, United States -... | ecosystem: Environmental > Terrestrial > Soil > Temperate forest >... | reverse complement strand
ATTAATGTGTTTATAAATTGGGATCGCATGGACGAAGTGACAAAAATGCTCATTTCATCAACTCCCTATAAATTTTTAAATAATTTTATTATCGATTAGATTTTTAATGAGCATCTTAGAAGTATTTTGTTTGCTTCGAGACTGTAAATTATTTCGCGATGACAGCTACTACTTAATCATAAAAACAGGCTCTAAGCTGGTTTAGCAGCAGTTTTATGCCTCTCTTCCCTGACTGTCACAGCCATTTTTCCTTGTGCATCTTCTATATTATCGCGAGCTTTAGCAACAATGAGTGCTTGATAACAATCTTCATGACCATTCAAGGCAGCCCAGTGCAACGCCGTTTTTTTAGATGCGCTATTTCCATCTTGTGCATTAACATCCCGAACATATCGAATAAATATGGCGAGATCTGCAGCACAGCCCGTGCTGGCAGCTCTTCTTAAGCCTTGCTCGAGGCTAGCCTGAGAATCATTATCTAGTTTATATTTTGTTAATAACCATTGAGGCACTGCAGCAAACAAAGATACTACTGGTGCCTGCATTGCACCAGCAGCTGGTGGTGGCATGAGCGATACAGGCGCGCTACTAAGGCTTTCTTGCATTGGCAGATCTTTAGCAACCCACCTAGTAAACATTACATCATATTTCTTACTTGCTGCGGACACGTATATAGTAGGATTGCCTTCTAAATAATGCTGAGAACTCTCGATAACACTTTTCAAGGCACCTATAGTCTTATCCAGTACTTTTAAGCAGAAAGTTACATTAGGCACCTGAGCTCGTACTGCAAAAAAATGCTGACTTAAATAAAGAAGTTCAGCCCAATAATCACATATTATAGTGTCATTACCCCACGTCATTATATTATTAGGATCGCTGCCTGCCTCTCTTCCAATTACTAACATGGCATGCTCGTTTAAATACATCACTTCTGTCTTAATGTCGGGATGCTTATGTAACATATAACCCTGTGCATAGGAAGCCATGATCTCACAGCTAGCGTAGCGTATATCTTTCATGCATTCGATCAAATCACCCGCACCACTTCTTCTAACCTGTTCTTTTGCAACCGTATCATATGATGCAAGATGATCTAACTGTTCTTTTAATTCACTAAACGGTAACTGAGAGCCTCTATCAAACCGATTAACAGCCCCCATAGGAAACCGACTCACGATTACTGTATATAACTCTGTGGCAAAAGGACAATACCTACTCTTTAACACTTCAGGATCAAACTGACTATATTCTTCAATACGACGATACATCTCATTACCCCATTGTGCTCGTTATGTCCTGTCAACAATTTCTAAATTTCGACAAGTTAAATAAATATTTGTCATTATACTGTTTTTTATTTTTTATTCAAGTCTGTCAACGAGTTTTGGTGGCAAAGGAGTAGATGAAAAGGTTAGAATTGCAGGCTGCTATTGATTTTGCTCGAGAAGGCGATGTGCTGATTGTTACTAAAATAGATCGCTTAGCTCGTTCTGTTGCAGATTTGCTTAGCATCATCCAATTATTACAACAAAAGAAAGTTGAAATGCAGATCTTAAATCTAGGCATGGATACACAAACGCCAACTGGAAAACTTATGCTTGTTGTTCTAGCTGGTGTTGCGCAATTTGAAAGAGAAATAATGCTGGAGCGTCAACGCGAAGGGGTAGCTAAGACAAAGAAACACAGTGGCTACAATGCGTCAAATTTTAAGTGTTGCAACTTACCATTACCATGTACAGTAGCAAGCAACGGCCACTCCAATGCATGTCGTAATGTCTCTATATTTGCATTTAATTCCTGCATATCAGGGTCAAGGCAATTGGCTATCCACCCCACACATGACAAACCTTGTGACTTAATAGCATGCGCAGTTAACAATGTATGATTTAAACACCCAAGGCGCATGCCCACAACTAACATAATTTCCATAGGATACGCCTGCAAAAAATCACACCAAGTTTTAACTGTATTGCTAGTTTGTGAATAAGCTAATGGCACCATAAGTCCACCTGCACCCTCAATCAATACATAATCAAATTCTTGCCAAGAACTGTTAAAACAAAAATCGGCTAACTCTTTAAAAGTAATTGTCTCACCCACTAACGATGCGGCAATATGGGGCGAAATAGGTGGCGAATACCGCCATGGATTTATATTAAGCGCTCGTAGATCATCTTGATAACCTTGGATGAGTGCCACATCATCATTAACAAGCTCTCCTTGCACAAGATTACACCCTGTTGCAACAGGTTTTAAAGCACAAGTTTTATAATTATTTTGCTTGAAATACTCAAGTAGCTGGCAAGTGATGTAAGTTTTACCACAGTTGGTGTCCGTACCAGTAATAAACAATGTTCTCATAATAAAAACTCCCTAATGGCCGACATAAACTCTTTTGGATGCGACAAAAAAGGCATATGAGCAGCACGACGGAATAGAATTGTATGTATATGCGGATAAGTCTGTGCCATAACATTAAAAGTTTGCACTGGCACTATGGCATCCAGTCTCCCAAACATATAACATATAGGTTTTTTATAATCCAAAAGCGCATCACGCAAATCCCAAGTAGATATATATTCTAAACCACTATGCAAACCTTGTGCAGACGGATCCCTATGTGGTAGCACACTATCAACCATAGTATTGCGTGCTTGTATTTTTACAAATTGCTTTAATGCTTGTAGCGGAGTATTTGCTATTTCATTAGCAAATTGCATTAACACTGTCTGTGGGATACCAGGCCAAGTAGTTTGTTTAATAAAATATGGAGATGATGCAACATTAATAACGTGTGTTACACGTTTTATATGCTCTAACGCTAATTTGGTTGCAAACATGCCGCCTAAAGACCAGCCTAAAATAGCAAATTGCTCTGGCAACTTACCTAATAGCTCATGCTTAAATTCTGCCCACGTGCAATATGGTGTATTACCAAAACCCGGTAGATCGACTAAATATAACTGATAATGTGCGCTTAATTCAGATACTATTAATGACCAAACATGAGAGTCAAATCCAAAGCCATGCAACATGATAAGTGGATGACCTTGCCCTTGTATACGCATATAAATATTCATATATTCGCCAATACTTGAAAAAAAGTATCAATTTGTTCCGGTGTATGATGATAATTTAATACTACACGTAAGCCAGTCTCTTGTTTACTGACTGTAGGTTGGCGCATTGGTATACATAAAATACCTTTATTACGTAAGCTTTCAGCAATAGACAATGCCAATTGCGGACATCCTAGCTGTAATTGTTGAATAGGAGTATGCGAATCACGCCAACTAAAAGCTGATTGTTGAATGGCATCACGAAAATATTGTACTAGTGCCTGTAAGTGCGCCCTCCTCTCATCTGCTTGCATTACAATATCTAAAGTTGCTAATAATCCATAAGTAACGGCAGGGCTAAGCGCAGTTGAATAAATATAAGGTCTAGCTGCCTGTAACAATGCCTCTATCCATATATTACTACCTGCTACAATAGCACCAAAACTTGCATATGCTTTACCGAAAGGGATAATACGTAATGGCACTAAAGCTTGATTAAGCTGTGCTTGCACCACGCCACCAAGCCCTGCTCTACCAATCACACCAAACGCATGCGCTTCATCAACTATCATGACACTATTATAATGATTGTGTATTAATGCAGCGATTTCCACCAACGGCGCCATCTGACCAGTCATACTAAAGATACTTTCTGTAACTACTACTGCATCTGTAGTAACCAAACCTAAATGTCGCTGTAGATCTTGGATATTTTGGTGCAAACAACGCGTATAATGCACACCATATTGCCTAATGCCATCATATATAGATGCATGCACATTTTTATCAAGCAGCACTTGTGCCTTAAGTTGAGCAAGTAATGCCATAACACTTAAATTTGCTACATATCCTGAGGTAAATAATATACACGTATCTACTTGCAATGCTTCTGCTACAGCCCGTTCAAAAGCTTGATGAATATGATGATAGCCGGTTACTACCATAGAACCACCGCTACCCACTGGATAGCGTTTAAAGCCTTCCTGATAAGATTTTTTTAAGCGCTTGTCTGTGGTTAAGGATAAGTAATCATTACTGCTAAAATTAATACGCCAATCTGTGCAAGATATTGACTGGCGTGTGCGATATAATTTATTAGTTTGTATATGATTTAGGTACTCAAGTAACTTCTGATTTAACATTGCAGAGATCCGGTGACAATATACGTTTGCTATAAAGTCTTACTGGTAATAGGCGCAATATTTTTATCTAAGAAATAAAAATATAACTCTGGAGTTAGCTTATTAGCAAATGCATTTTCAACAATATAATATTGATTATATGCACCACCAATACCCTGTTCAGCAAGTGGAGCGCGAATGCATAGGTATTCTATATTCTCATAATCAATTTTGTACCAGGATGCCCTTGTAGTAAATTCAACGCCAGGCTTAATTTCAGGATTAATAGAAAAGTTATCCGCCAATTCCGGATCTAATTTTTTATCATTAATAATAAAATAGAATTTGTCATCACAGGTTAATGTACCATAAACATGTCCATTAAAGATACGGTCATATTGATCCTTACATCCTACCAATGATTGATCTGCAAGACCGGATCCATCTAATAGAGAAATGTTACTTTTAGTATCATAAGGGCTGAGATCTATGCATGTGCGCAACACTTGGAATGGTGGCATCGCTAGACAAGGATTTATAAAATTTGCTAACATGAACATTATAGAGAAAGTTTTAATCACCTGCATTGTAACACTCCATTAGCTTGTAGAAATTGCTCATCTAATTTCCAAAATATTGTTTTACCATGTGCGGCTGTCGAAACGTAAGTATTATCATAATAACCTTTGCGCCCTTTAATAGGTATATGAGGAGGCTCTGGTGTAGAGAAAATATTATGCGCAGGATTAGAATAGCGAAATCCTTGTGTATATTTATAATGTTTCACACCGCTTGTTTTTAAATCATACCCATCCCAGAAACACCCACCATTTGCATAATCCGGACCATACTGTAAAGCATTTGCTGCCGCATTGTACGCTTTTTGGAAATTTTTTTCATCACCACACATGAGTTTTATAAAGCGTTCATTTCCATTATATACAACATAAGAAAAGCTATGTTTTACTTTAACCAATTCATTGGTGCTACTAAATCCTGCTGCATCACGCCGTCTTATTGCAGCGGATGCAATACCAGCCATCTCTTCATAGACATCAGACCAATGAGACTCTCCATAAGCTATAGCGGCAAGTAGTTTTAATTCTGATACATTATCAATATTTTTCCAACATGCATCATCAAGACGAAAGCAAGTTTTTTGATCTGCTGACAATGTCCATGAAGAATTTGGGCAAGATGCGGTAACGACATTACACCAACCAAAATCAACTGGTGTTTTAAATGAACCATCCATACATATATCACCTGCTTGAACATACACTGGGTTGCCAGCAGGATTAACGCAAAATTTACCTCCTGTGGTCTTTGTGATGGGGAAGCCAAGCGCCTTACAAACATCCTGCCAAGTTTTTTCCATGATATTTCTATTGCTATGCAAAGTATAGCCGGTATCAATCTTACAATTTTTCACTTTTGTTACAGGTATAGTTTCTCCACTAACATTAAAGCTTTGCAAAATAAAAATGGCAACTGTCACTGCTTTAGATAACTGTATATTAGGCATGCTCTACGACTGCACTACTTAACCCCAATCTCGCAAATAATTGCTTATCGTTTCGTAATCGTGGGTTCTCTTCTGTCAGTAATTTATCACCAATAAACACTGAATTAGCGCCAGCCAAGAAACATAAGGCTTGTAATTCATCACTCATATCAGTACGACCTGCGGTTAACCGAATGACACTCTCTGGCATAATAATTCTGGCCGTGGCAATGGTACGCACTAGCTCGATACCATCAACCGGCGTTGCATTAGCTAACGGTGTACCGGATACAGGAATTAAGCGATTGATAGGCACACTTTCTGGCGCTGGATCCATATTCGCTAAGGTCATTAAAAACTCAATACGATCTTTGCGTGTCTCACCAAGACCAAGAATACCGCCACAGCACGTTTGCATACCTGCCTTACGTACTTCATTAAGAGTATCTAACCTGTCTTGAAAACAGCGTGTTGTCACTACACTAGCATAATAGCTAGGAGACGTATCGATATTATGATTATAAAAATCTAATCCTGATGTTTGTAATTGTTCTGCTTGCAGAGAATTAAGCATCCCCAGTGTCATACAGGTCTCAAGCCCTAGCGCTTTCACACCAGCAATCATCTCTTGTAATGCAGGCATTGCCTTAGCTGGTGGTGAGCGCCACGCAGCACCCATACAAAAGCGTGTTGCGCCTTCCGCCTTCGCTGCTGCGGCACTTGCAAGTACTTCTTCTACTGACATTAAAGATTCTTTCTCGACATGGGTCTGATGATGCCCACTCTGCGAACAATACCCACAGTCTTCCGGACATGCTCCAGTTTTAATACTTAAGAGCTTGGCAATATGTAATTTATTAGGATCATGATATTCACGATGTATAGTTTGCGCAGAGTGCAACAAATCATTAAAAGGCTGTTCATATAACTGCGTTATATTCTCTATTGTCCAATAGTCAACAGTGGTTTCCACAATACGCCCCTATATTTCTTGTATGCGAACATGATAAAGTGACCACTGATATTGTCAACTAAAATTTAATGATGGCGTAATGATTCCCATGACAAATAACGAACAATTAATTCAACGCGCTTTAAATCATGTATGGCACCCTGCTTCACAGATGAAGGATTTTGCTGCCTACCCACCACTTGTAGTAAATTTAGCACGTGGTAGTTATTTATATACTAATCGCGGTCCGATTATTGATGCTATATCCAGCTGGTGGTGTAAATCATTAGGCCATGGTGACACGCGTATAATCTCAGCTATTCAAGCACAATTAACAAAGTTTGAACATATTATAGGCGCTAATACAACCAATGCACATATTGTAGCATTAGCAGAAATGTTAGCTGAGATAACTGGTAATCAACATGTTTTTTTTGCTAGTGATGGTTCTAGTGCCGTAGAAATTGCTATGAAAATTGCTTTACAAGCTGCAGTTATACAAGGTAGCACGGAACGCAATCAGTTCATCGCCCTTAAAAATAGTTATCATGGTGAAACATTAGGTACTCTTGCGGTTAGTGACTTAAATAGATATAAACAGCCGTTTGCTGCATTAAATTTAAACTGCCACTTTCTACAAAATGTGCCATATGTTAATGGGACTAATGACCCACTCTGGAGTTCATGTGAGACAGCATGGGAAGATACATTACTTGAATTGGAAAAAATAAAAGAAAAAGTTTGTGCCATATTAGTTGAGCCAATTGTACAGGGCGCGGCTGGTATGCTTTGTTATAGCTCAGATTTTTTAGCACGTTTAGCAAAATGGGCTAAACTAAATAATATCTATCTTATTGCAGATGAAATTATGACAGGATTTTGCCGTACTGGGCAATGGCTGGCAGCGCATCACGCCGATATACAACCCGATCTTATTTGCCTATCTAAGGGATTAACGTCTGGTACTATGCCTCTTAGCTGTGTAACTATAAGCCATGAGATTTACGAATTATTTTATGATGAATTTGAACATAACAAAGCTTTCTTACACTCCAACACTTATAGTGGGCATGCATTAGGTGTAAGAGCAGCACTTGCTACCATTCAAACTATGCGTAGTGAAAATATCAACCATAAATCTCAAAAACTAGGCGCATACATGCGGCAATGTTTTACAGAAATTGCTACACAAACTGATAAAATACAGAATATCCGCTCCATCGGGGCAATTGTTGCAGGGGATTTAGTAAATTTTTCTTCTACGCCACGTATTGGTTATGAACTACAGCAAATAGCATTAGCCAAAGGCGCGTTATTGCGCCCTATTGGTAATACCATATACTGGTTACCACCATTAACCACAGACAATCAAACAATTGACAAATTGGCTCAAATAACCATGGAATCTATAAAACAACTAGGGAATTATGATAAATAGTGCAAAAAACCCGCACATACTTGCGTATAATATACTCAATATAATCTGGGGATGTTGTACATTACTCATGATAGCACTGACATTATATATAATGTCAGCAAAAGACACCTTACAAACACATATACTATTTGCAAGTACTGCAAATAAAATCAACAATAATGTCAGTGCGTTGTTAAATAAGCTATTATTGCCATTATCTATGCTAAATATAGATAACTATAACAATCAAAAGTATTGTGCTAGTAAACTGCGACCGCAACTAGATACTATTTTATTCAATACTCCACAAATCTCAAGTATCATTCTATACAATACAGAATCTCACTCTACATGTAGTACCCTAGATATCAATCTCCCACCTATGTCAATTGTTAACAAACGCATTTTGAGCGGCCCTGTAAAATTAGATACTAAAAATCGTACGGCTTTTTTTTTACAACAACCAATCGGCAATAATCAAGTCCAAGTATATTTTTTGCAGGATATATTAATAAGAGCAATTGCTGCGTCAGAAAATTTTATGCAACGTATTATCTTATATAATAAACAAGAAAATAAAATACAATTAAATATTAGGCATGCTGCTAACGGTCAATGGCACAATGACACCGCCGTATTTAACGATGTAGATCCACGTGCCTTTTTAGACTTGAAGCTTACCCAACTTACTACTAATCTAATAGATTTAGATAATGAACAAATAATATTCTTTGGTAATTTTAACGTATTAAATTATAAATTTTTGCTCCATGCGTTAATAGCTGCTGGCCTTATATTTTTATCTTCTTGTATCATGTATGGTTTTTTGCGCTACTTTATCAATCGATACTTTTCCATACATAATATAATCAAACGTGGTATTAAAAATCACCTATTCTTTCCTGTATTCCAACCAATATATGATGTGCATAAAAATCAATGTTGCGGAGCAGAGGTATTATTACGTTGGCAATCCCGTAATGACTCAAGCATGGTTCCAGAATTTTTTATAGCGCAAATAGAACAATCTGGCCTCATTGTGCCCATTACTTTATATTTAATTAAACAAGCATTTCATGACTGTTACAAAATTTTACAATACAATCCTGAGTTTTATTTAAGCATTAATTTATCATCCGCACACTTTATCGATCCGACATTTTTTGATGGATTTTTCAATCTATGTACACAATATGCGTTTAAGCCAAAAAATATTATGTTTGAACTTACGGAGCGGGAATTAATTAGTCATCAAGATCTCATGCTAGTAAAGCGCTTACAACAATTACATGAGCATGGTTATGCATTAGCAATTGATGATTTTGGTACAGGTCATGCCAATATCAGTTATTTACAATATTTCCCTTTAACTGCTATTAAAATTGCTCACTTGTTTATTAGTGCGATTAACACAAGCACTATTACTGATACCTTAAATCAAGCAATAATTGCATTAGCAAAAAAATTAAATCTACAATTAATAGCAGAAGGCGTGGAAACACTAGAACAAGTGCTTTATTTAGAACAACATGGTATATATACTATGCAAGGATGGTATTTTGCCAAAGCAATGTCGAGTGAAGAGCTAGAACAGTTTATTACATCTACGCTACCTATTGGAAAGAAGAAATGAACTATCTGCATAACCAATGGCAAACGCCAGAAAATATTATGGCGGTCACCACAACTAGGATAGGAGGTATCAGTAGCAGCCCCTATGCGAGCAATAATATTGCGCTACATGTGGGCGATGATGCTACCGCAGTCAATGCTAATAGACAATCATTAAGTGCATTGCTGCATTTACCAGGAGAACCAGCCTGGCTAGAACAAACACACAGCTCTCGTTGTATAGTCATTGAAGAAGAAGCTTCCCGTTCTGCAGATGCAGCAATTACTCGTACACAAGACACGCCGCTAGCCATTATGACAGCTGATTGTTTGCCTATTTTATTATGCGATAAAAATGGCACCGAAATAGCTGCAATTCATGCTGGTTGGCGCGGCTTAGTCAATGGCATTGTTGAAAATACATTAATAAAATTGCAGCAACCTATGGCTAATTATTATGCATGGATTGGTCCTGCTATATGTCAAAATTGCTATAATGTTGGAGATGAAGTTATAGACGCATGCATGAGTCGATATTCATTCGCTAACTTGAGTATAGCCACTATAGCTGGCAAGATGCATGTAAATTTACCCAAACTTGCCGAATTAATTTTATATGCCTATGGCATACGTACAATAACTCAGTCAAATATTTGTACATTTGAGGCAGCAGATCAGTTTTATTCCTATCGCCGCGATGGAAAAACAGGTAGAATGGTAAGTTTAATCTGGTTTAAAGGATCCCAAACATTATGAAAAAAATATTAACTATAGTTACTCTCTTATGCATGTTCACTTCCGTATATGCTGAAAATTCTTTTCATGCACTGCCAACACTGGCTCCAGTATTAAAAAAAGTTATGCCAGCAATTGTTAATGTTGCTGTGCAAGGTACATTAACTGCAGGATCTAATGATACTGATGACAATGAAAACAATAAGAAGCCAATAGTTGGCCCTGAAAAACCTAAAAAATTTACAAGTATTGGATCAGGAGTTATCATTGACCCGGAACGTGGCGTAATTATTACCAATGATCATGTTATACGCAACGCTGATGTCATTACTATTACTCTTAATGACGGCCGTAGATTACAAGCAAAATTAGTAGGTAGTGACAGTGCCAGTGATATAGCTGTACTTAAAATTGCTGCTAAAAATTTACATAGCCTACCTACTGCTGATTCTGACAAACTTGAAGTCGGTGATTTTGTTGTTGCTATCGGCAACCCATTTGGATTAAATAGTTTCGGTAACAGCCAATCGGCAACCTTTGGTATCGTTAGTGCTACACAACGCAGTGATCTGAATATTGAAGGCGTGGAAAATTTTATTCAAACAGATGCTGCTATTAATCCAGGTAATTCCGGTGGCGCACTAATCAATGTACAAGGCGAATTAGTTGGCATTAATACTGCGATCATTTCTATGTATGGCGGTAGTGTTGGTATCGGATTTGCCATACCAATTAATATGGTGAAAGATGTAGCACAACAAATTTTAAAATTTGGCTCTGTACATCGTGGCCTGATGGGTATTTTTATTCAACCGTTAACCCCAGAACTAGCAGTGGCGCTTGGGTACCCAGATACTTTGCAAGGAGCCTTAATATCACAAGTGAATGAAGACTCCCCTGCCGCACAAGCTGGTCTTAAAGCGGGGGACATCATTACTAAAATCAATGATACTAAAATTACTCAGGCAACACAGGTTAAAACAACCATTGGACTACTACGTGTGGATAGTGATGCTACTATATCTATAAAAAGACACGGTAAAGATCTGACGCTACATGCCGTAGTAACCGATGCTAAAAAACATGAGCAACAATTAGAATCCAAAAATCCTTTCCTGTATGGATTAGCATTGCGAGATTTTGCACAAGAGTCACCACCACATGGCAATATTGTTGGTGTACAAATTGTTGGTGCTGCTGAAAGTAGCGCCGGCTGGCGCGCTGGACTACGCCCAGGTGATGTTATAATTTCTGCTAATAATCAAGCAACACCTACTACTAAAAAGCTACAAGCTATAGCCCAGCAACAAAAAACTCAGCTTTTAGTGCAAGTATTACGTGGTGCTGGAGCATTATATATTATAGTAACCGATGGCAAGGCATAGTATGGTATGTTGGGTTGCAAAAAGGACGCGGCCCAACATACGCACTATGTAATTAAAAATTATCTTTCCATACTCGCAACCATTGAAACACATCTACAGGATTATGCAATTGCACGCCACAATGTGCTGCAACACGTTGTTTAACTTCAGGTACATGACACCTAAGAAATGGATTAATTTGTTTTTCACGGCTCAAGCATGTTGGCAATGTTGGAAGTTTTGCATTTCTTAATTGGATAACTTCTGCGATTTTCTTATTAATCATCACATTATTCGGCTCTATAATTTGCGCAAATTGTAAATTTTTCAAGGTATATTCATGAGTACAATAAATCTTAGTCTTATCTGGTAAAGCCGCTAATTTTTGTAACGAAGCATACAGTTGTCTATGTGTGCCTTCAAATAACCTACCGCAACCGGCAGAAAATAATGTGTCGCCACAAAATAACATATCTTGTAATACATAGGAAATATGCCCCAATGTGTGGCCAGGAGTATCTAAAACCTGTATTTTCTCATCTATAAATGTAAAAGATATGCTATCAGCTTCTGCAACTCGTTCTGTCACACCAGCAATATTTTCATGAATGGGCCCAAAAATCTCTACGTTAAAATAATTTTTTAATTCAGAGATCCCAGCAGTATGATCAGCATGATGATGTGTTACCAATATCCCAGCTAATTCCATAGCATACGCATAAGCAAAATCTACTACAGCCTGCGCATCACCGGGATCTATAGCAATAAATTTCTTGCTCATGTGATTAGTAATTAACCAGATATAATTGTCTGTGAAAATTTCAAGATAATTAATTTTAATATTGTGTCGCATCATTTAGTTACCAATATACCACGATCATTTTGCTTGCAATATGATCTACTGTATAATATAATATCAGAAAGGCCATTAAAAGGTGTAATAATATGTCTCATGAAAGAATAGAAACATCTTTATCAAGTGCAGCAATTCATAATCGTAATTGTTTTCTATATTTAAAACAATTAAAAATTGCACCAGCTGTGATGCATCATTTGATTCGCCTAGGTATGCCAACTGGTTTAACAACATTTTTAGATAACATTCATAGAGAAGATTATCAGTATAATACAACATCTCGATATGCTGATGCCTATACAGATTTTTTATCTTTTGTAGAAGATAATATTAATAATGTATATTTAGGGCCACTTGGTACATTACCACATTTAATCACACTGGCTACAAGCGACAATATAGATGATACAGAACGCTTAACCTGTATAGATCAAATAGCCACCATACTACACGAAGAGAAACCAATAGCTTTTGCAATAAGCATTGCTACAGCGCGCCCTATAATAACAAGAGCAAAAGAACTGCATGACAATTTAGATGCACTGATCATCTCTATCTATGAAAATAACAATGGTATTTTACCAGAAACATACAACGCAATAAAACACGTAGTACAAAATGCCACACCATCCGCAAATGATCTTGAGAAAGGCATAGCAAAGCTTGTTAAGCCTCGTGGTGGGCGTCAAATAAATCACGCTCAATCACCAAGTGACGTTGATTCACTTATGGGAAAAACAAGAGCCGTAGTAGGAAATACTTTTAAACCACAATTAACAACTGGCATACCGACAATACGAAACTATAGCTATAAAACAACGGCCGAGCCACAAGAATTGCGCTTCAATACCCAGGGACAAATACATGATGGTGAAAAGCGCGTCAGTCCATTATTCAAGGCTTTTGCATTAGCACAAAGTAGAAGAGCGCAAGCAGTAAAGCACACAGAAAAGCTAGCTGCTGTTAACAATCAGTCAGAAATTTTAACAGCAGATGACACTGCTGACAGCGGAATAACTGAAGTTTATTTCAATGTATTAAACCGTGATTATCGCAAGTCCCCTGCTGGAAAAAGAGAAGTAGGGATAACCCGTGTATTAGAAGCATTAAATGCAGACCCAGCTACTACAAATTTTGCGGTGATCACTTTACCGGCAAATGATGGTCTAATGCAACACAATGAGTATAAAAATACTGCTCGCACAGAGCGTTATGTAGATGTGATGAAAGAATTTTTAGCTATAGCAACTGAAAGCCCATTAGCAACACAACGCTTTAAAGACTTTTATATTAGCCCAAATATACGTAACAAGATATTTGCAACGCAAGATGGACAAGCTGAAATAACAGCTTTGTTACATCAAAGCTTCACAACTATGGGCATTGATGAGGACGCAGTATTATCTCCAGCAGAACGCCAAGCTGTTTGGTTTCATTTTACTAAATTTGCATTACCTAACTTTATAATTACCAAACTTAATCCACATAGCATTAATTTTTCCTGCAAAGATGCGATAGATAGAGGTGGAGTATTTTCTGCATATTATAATTTAATGAAATCTATAGAATTAGGCGGCGCACCATTAAGTCGCGAAGAATTCGAACAAGGCTTACATGCAGCACCTACTATGGTGAAAGGACGTGGCATGAACTACCATAGTAAAATAATTTGGAACGCCGTAGATGCCTATATTAGCGGACAAGATAAATTCTCACAACCCGCACAGACAGTCCCTGATTGGCTGATAGCCTGGCGCAATGATAACTGCCCACAACCACGCGTAGCTAAATTATTACAGGATAATGTTCTGAAAGCACAAATACAGTTATCTGAATTACAAAAAAAATATTCAGATAACCCACACCACAGTATCATGCTAACCAGAGCACAGGAGGTCATTGCCTATGTTCAGCAACAAACTGCACTGAAAGTGAGTGGTAAGCGCTTGCTATTAGAAACTGTTACTCTAACTTGTAGACTTTCACAATCTTTAGATAAAGAACAAAATCTACAAGATATTGCGCGCTATGATGCATTAATAAATTTGCTGCCTATTAAATATCCAATACTGCAGCAAATCGCTGGAAAAATGAAAGAGTATTTCGGCATATTAATCAGATCAAGTAGTTTACAAGAAGCTGGTAGTGCCACATTCTTTGCTGCAAAATCATTTAAGACAAGACAAGCAACAGAAAACGCTATGGCAGATTTATCCGCAGCATTCAAAGCAAACACTCATGGCAATCAATCAGAAGATCTGGCAGCAGACAACGATGATGCACCGCCACGAGAACCACCAAGCATTCCTGCGTGATCCCGCTATGGAGTGGAAAACTTCTCCATTCCATAGCGGTCGCAGATCGGTTACTCCAACAACCCCAACGCCTTTACCGCTTTATATTCTTCGCGTAACTCTGCTAAAGTGGCATTAAACTTTGCCTGTGCATACTCATTAAAATGCAAGCCTTCAACTACTTGCAAATCCTGTGGTGTACGATGTACAGTAGCATCTCTTGCACTTTGTATGCGGCATGGGAAGGAGAAAATTAAGCCTTCATCTACCCCATATTCCCCATTAGACGATTTACTCATAGAAAATGATTCGCCACTTTGTGTATCTACTAGCAAAGATTTCACACCTTGAATAATGGCATTAGCTGCAGATGCTGCTGAAGATAAGCCACGTGCTTTTAATATTGCAGCTCCACGTTGCTGTACCGTAGGCACAAATACTTCTTTTAACCACTGATCATCAGCAATAACTTCTGCAGCCGAGATACCATTGATTTTTGCATTATAAAAATCAGGAAATTGAGTAGCAGAATGATTGCCCCAAATAGTCATTTGGCTAATAGCCGTGATATCAACTTGAGCCTTTTGAGCTAACTGCGTACGTGCACGTAATTCATCTAGCATAGTCATGGAATAAAACCGCTCAGATGGCACGTCTTTAGCATAATGCTTGGCTATCAGGCAATTAGTATTGCATGGGTTGCCTACCACAAAAATTCGTACATCATTATTAGCACGTTCATTAATCGCTAACCCTTGCTGTTTAAAAACACCACCATTAATTTGTAATAAATCCGATCGCTCCATACCTTGCTTACGTGGCACAGAACCCACAAGTAATGCCCAATTAATGTCATCCATTGCGGCATATACATCAGAAGTACATACAATGCTTTTTAATAGTGGAAATGCGCAATCATCTAACTCCATAGCCACACCATGCAGCGCTCCCAATGCAGGCTCTAACTCTAATAAGCGCAATTCTATCTCTGTTTCTGGCCCAAACATTTGCCCAGAAGCAATGCGAAACAATAAAGCATAGCCAATTTGCCCCGCTGCTCCAGTGACTGCTACACGCACTTTATTACTCATGATCTATCACCTTTTGTCTTTAAAATAATATTATGATACTATTCATTCTGCTAATAAACTAGTATATACCATTATGTTACCGACTGCGCTTTATATCCATATCCCATGGTGTATACAAAAATGTCCGTATTGTGACTTTAACTCGCATAAAAGTCCTGCAAACTTACCAGAAATAGATTATATAACTGCACTTCTCTCCGATCTAAAAAACGATCTTATGCAGTGGCCTGCCCGTACTATTAATTCAATCTTTATCGGCGGTGGTACTCCAAGCTTGCTTTCTGCTGCAGCATATGAAATGCTGTTAAATAACATTGCAAAGCTATTACCATTTACTAATGATATGGAAATAACCTTAGAAGCAAATCCTGGCACTGTTGAGCAACAACGTTTCCGAGAATATCGTTTATTAGGAATAAATCGTTTATCATTAGGAATACAAAGTTTTAATGCACCACATTTACAGAAGCTTGGTCGTATCCATGATGCAGATCAAGCACGCAATGCTATAGTAACGGCACGTACAGCCGGGTTTGATAATATCAATATTGATATTATGTATGGATTACCAGATCAATCGCTAATACAAGGAGTAGCAGATTTGCAAAGCGCATTGTCTTATCAACCAGAGCATCTTTCTTGGTATCAATTAACCATAGAACCAAATACAGTATTTTATAAACAACGACCACGGCTACCCAAAGAAGATATTATAGAAGAAATCGAACAGGCAGGACTACACATGCTAAAAACTCACGGCATGCAACGCTATGAAATTTCAGCATTTTGCCAACCCAATAAAGCTTGCCTACACAATCTAAATTATTGGCGCTTTGGTGATTATTATGGGATAGGAGCTGGAGCCCATGGTAAGTTAACAGAACCCATGGCTCATGGAGAACTCTATCGTACTAGAAAACAGCGCCACCCTAATAGCTATCTAAATCCTGAATTACCATATACAGTAGCAATAGAATGTATTACACCAGCAGAGCGTATATTTGAATTTATGCTAAATACCACGCGCCTAGAAGAGCCTATAGCCAATAGCCTATTTACTGAAAGAACTGGGTTAGACTTTAATTTGCTTGAAATTGGCTTAACTACAGCTAAACTCCAGGGACTAATTACATGTACAAATACTCATTGGCATGTAACTGATCTAGGAAGACGCTATACTAATAATTTACAAGCTATATTTTTACCTAAACTTAAGGAGGATAAGTAATGTTAAGCACTATAATAGTTTTACTTTGTGTGATTATTGCATATGCGATAGGGTCAATATGTTCTGCTGTTATTGTATGCAAAATATTTACGCTACCAGATCCACGTACTACAGGTTCAAATAACCCAGGCGCTACGAATGTATTACGTATAGCCGGTAAAAAATATGCCATCTTAGTATTAGTTGCGGATATGTTGAAAGGGTTTTTACCTGTATTAATTGGGCAGTTGTTAGGTATGCACCAATCATTTCTAGCATTCCTTGCGTGTGCAGCAGTCGTTGGCCATATATATCCAATATTTTTTCAATTTAAAGGTGGTAAAGGGGTAGCAACTGCTATAGGAGCACTGCTAGGCTTAAATATAACACTCGGTATCTTGACAGTAATAATATGGGGAATTACAGCTAAATTAACTAAATTGTCATCTTTAGCATCAATTGTCGCCATTATATTAGCACCATTTATTTCTTTATTCTGTTATGGTAATGCGAGCGCGTTTATTCCATTAACGTTGATCATGGCTCTTACCTTATATACACATCGCAGTAATATAAGCCGTATTATGAATGGCACAGAACCTAAAATAGGCGTAACTATCGCATCTATCGATGAATCACAACCACCAGAAGAAAAATCTAACAAAGAGTAGTTGCTATAGAGTCTGGTTGGCACACGCGGTAGCGCATAGTCAACCAGGATAAGGAAAAAGATTATGATTATTGATCATGTAGGAATCGCTGTATCTGATCGTGAAAAATCTAAAAAATTCTATACAAATATTTTAACTCCATTCGGTATTTCGCCTCTCATAGAACATGAGGATTGGATTGGGTTTGGCAAACAAGGTAGGCCAGAGTTCTGGATTGGTGCAGGTAAAGATACAAAATATTTCATGCATGTTGCATTTGCAGCAGATACTAAAGCAATTGTTGATGCCTTTTATAAAATAGCGATCGCAGAAGGCGCACAATGCAACGGCAAGCCAAAGTTAAGAAATGATTATTATGCTGATTATTACGGCGCTTTTATTCTTGACTATGATGGCCATAACATAGGCGCAGTTTTTCATGGGTAGCACGCGAAATGGAGTTAGCGTTGAAAAAGTGCATTATTTCTGGCCTAATATTGTTAATTGCCACATCCACGTGGGGCGGTGTGTGTTCACTATATGACACATTATACTCCCAGTGCTTGAAGATTCATGTGCTAAAAATCTGGACATGTATCATATTATACAGTAAGTCCCTATTGCAATAGTTCTATTATAAGGTAACTGGAAAAATTCAATATTTAAATTTGCAGAATAATTACGCATTAGGAAAGCAAACAAACATTCTTGCCAATAAAATAATAGTGTCCGCTTTGCTCTTGAAGCCAAAATATTCGGTATTTCAACCAAATAAGTTGCCGTATTCACATTAAGCTCAAAAGGTAATATATTCGCCTTATGCACGTTTGCTAACCCTTGCGGAATGGAAACAGTATCCATAAAACCATAATGCAGTGTTAATTGAAATATTTTTTGGTCAACCGAATGAATAGTAAAATGTTGTCCTGCATGCATATATGGTATATTGTAGACCGTATAGTTTACTATCAGTATGTTTTCAGGAACGGCTTGACTTAGTTTTAAGAAATGCAGAAAACTGCCTCCACTATTATCGTAGGTATCGGTAATAAAAATTGCAGTAGGGACTTACTGTATAATATGATACATGTCCAGATTTTTAGCACATGAATCTTCAAGCACTGGGAGTATAATGTGTCATATAGTGAAC
>Ga0206902_10132_pt1 | contig 19108 bp, 7 predicted proteins | sample Alteio_BWOrgHeat_44_FD_153242 | JGI IMG/M metagenome (GOLD analysis project Ga0206902, IMG submission 153242) | Enriched cells from forest soil in Barre Woods Harvard Forest LTER site, Petersham, Massachusetts, United States -... | ecosystem: Environmental > Terrestrial > Soil > Temperate forest >... | reverse complement strand
CTAAAGCTAAATATTCTTCCTCTTCTTCATTATTATTATAATCAATGAAATTATCTTTAATTTTTCAACAGAGAGTGACAGTAGTTCTTCTTCTCCTTTACCATCCCAAAGAACTCAATTAGAAGAGCGAGCTGTAATAGTAAGCAGGGCTAGAGAAACAAACCTTGTTAATCTTTTGTTCCACTGCGATTATGACAATATTGGCACTCGAATACTGAAATACCTATTTTCGAAGGATGTAAGAACTTTAAAAGAAGTGTCTACCGATATTTGTTTGAAGCTTTTCCAAAACGAAGTTTTTAATTTAAGCGTGACGCCTGATAGGATTTCAAGCATTCGTCAAAACATTTACCCAAGGTTATACCCAAGGGTGCAAAGCACTAATTGCATTTGTTTTACCCCCCAGCCTGTGCCAGCGGATGCAATCGTTAAAAACGCAAACGATTTGCAAAAAATATTAGAAGATCCGCGATTTGTGATTAAAAGCGTTGTTTTTAGGGGTAAAATAGAGGATTTACAGGAAGTACGTGACTCATTGTCTGAAAATTTAAAAGATAATTTCATTGATTATAATAATAATGAAGAAGAGGAAGAATATTTAGCTTTAGAGTCGGCCGAGGAAGTTGAATACTCTCCAGATTACTCTGATAACGAGCCAGAACCGTCTGAAAAAGAAGAAGAACCTATCATAATTGATGAGGAGAACCGCTTGTATAATTCCTTCATTGGGATAAACAAGTTACCGTTAGGCAAAGTCACTGTAGAGGATTATTTGGCTGAAGGAGCTTTTGGAAAGGTTTATCGTGGGAAGTGGGTAGAAAAGCAAGTGGCATTAAAGCAAATCAATATGCAGCATGCTTTAAAAAAATTAGAGGGTATTTACCTTTATAATAGTGACATAGAAGAAGCCATGCAATGGGAGGTGTCCCGTTTATCAACTGCTAACCATCCTAACTTGGTGCAATTCTATGGGCTCTATCAAGATGAGAATGAGGGTTATACTTATTTAGTGATGGAATTTTGTGAAGGAGGTACACTGAAAGGGGCTTTAAAGAGAGAATATGTCCCTTGGTCAAAGCGTTGGCAATGGGCGTTACAAATCACCGGAGCCTTGGCCTATTTACACAGTGAAGGGATACTCCATCGTGATTTAAAAGCAGAAAATATTTTGTTGGATTGTTATGGAAAGGCAAAACTAGCTGATTTAGGAGTAGCCCAGGTGGATGCGTTGTTGCAAGAAAATGAAGCCAAAGTAGTTAGAGAAGGGCTTCAGGATAAACGGTTTATTGCGCCAGAGCTTGAAAATAATCAGACGTTTAGCACTAAAGCAACGGATATATACGCCTTAGGATTGGTATTTTGGGAGATAGCAAGTGGTCAAGAACCGAGGAAGATTGAAGACTTATGCACCTATCGAAAAGAAGAATGGAGAGGTGGTAAAGAACGAGAGCCTATTCCTAGGGATTGCCCCGAAAGCTTTAAGAGATTGATACTGGCTTGTTGGGAGGCAGATCCAACTAAACGTCCAAGCGCGCAAGAGCTTTTGGTCAAGTTAGAAGTATTAGAGGCTGAATTTGATTCGTATCATCATGCTTTAATTAAGGCCTGTGAAAAGTTGGAAAGAGTAATCCATGCAAGGCGTAAGGAAGGGTTATCGTATATTGCGCCCTTTGTTACCGAGCACCGTCTAGAAGAATCCATAGAATCCTATTGGAGTAGAATTGAAGCATCCAAAGCAAAAGAAGAAAGAGCAGGAAATCCACCCTTAGAATTATGGGATACATTTAAGAAATTTATAGAAAATGCAGGCTCAGCCACGTTACTTCTCTTAGGAGAAGCGGGACTCGGGAAAACGCTTACTACTTATCTATGGGCGGATCAGTTGCTTTCGCAGTGGTGGACTCACATAAACAAAGGAGAGAAAGCGCCTAAGTATTTTCCATTATTTATTAGGCCATTTCTCTCAAGGTGGTCGCACGAAAGCATAAAAGGAGCATTTTTAGAGGTAGCTAGGCAATATAATCTACCGAAAAAAATTTCGCCTTTAGTATTTGTCGATGGTTATGATGAGCTCGCTTCAAGCGAAAAGGATGAAAGAGCGCCCAATTTAATAAAACACCTGAGGCTGGAAGGGATGATTGACGCAAAATTAATCGTTACCTGCCGCCCAAATACAGTGGATGCTAATGAACTTGAGCATAGGTTTAGCTTCAACGGAAAGCTAGAAACGCGTCATTTTTTACCTTTTAGTATGGATCAGCTATTAACTTACCTAAAAATGGAACTATCCTGGGACGATGAGCTCCATAATGAATACAAAGAAACATTGGAAGATGCGGAAAGCGTAAGGACAGTCTTGCGTAATCCTTTTGTCCTTCACTTACTTAAAAAAAGTTGGAAGGTATTAATAGAGGGTTCACAAGAAAATCCCTTAAGGAACTTAAGTCGTTGGCAAATTTATGAGGGATTTGTAAAATATGCAATTACTACCCAATCTTCTTTACTTTCCACTGAGCTACAAGTGAGTTTGGCAAATGGTTATTCGAATCTTGTAGAGAGCTTTCAAGCCTTCGCAAAAGATATTGCTTTTAAAGCCTGCCAAAAACGGGGTATCGCCTTTTCTTTGCAAGAAGCTTTAAGGGAATTAAACCATGCATGGGTTAAACTTAAAAAGCTCGTTAAAGAAGATGCCCGCAAACAATTCGCTAAACGTCAGGAGGAACTAAATAAAGCAAGTGATAAAGAAAAAGTACAAAAGGAGCGTCGTGTACTTCTTAGCGAAGAAGATTTTGTAGTGATGATGCAAAGCCGCCGGTATCAATTTGAGAATGACCTGCCTCTTAAAATAAGAAGCAATAGATATGAATTTAGTCATAAATCGATCTTTGAATATTTTGTAGCCAAGCGCCTCTTAGACTTCCAAGAGAGCGAAACTGATTTCATCTCGGAAGAGGAGTTGCAACTGTTAGTAAAAGATTTAGTAAAATCAAGCCCTGAAGCACTCCTTTTCCTACATGAAGCTTGGAGTCAAGTTAAAGATCATGAATTAACCATATTTTCCTCATTAGAAATACTAAATAAAGAAGTAAGTTCTAATAAAGTTTTAGCTAATATAGCCATATTACTCAGTGCTATCGGAGAGGTGCTAGGAAAAAAAGCCCACTATGAAGAAGCACTTGAAAACCATAAACAAGCTTTAGCTATAAGGAAACGAGTCTATGGAAAAGAACATCCAGATGTAGCCCAGTCTTATCACAATATAGGTGTAATATTCAGATTTCAAGCAAAGTATGAACAAGCAATGGAGCATTTGTATAAATCTCTAGCGATAAGAAAGCAATTATATGGAAAAGGACACTCTGATATAGCTGAGTCCTATCACCATATTGGTGGAGTACTCTTTTTCCAAGGAAAGTATGAAAAAGCGTTAGAGTATTATAAGCCAGCTTTAGCAATTTTTGAAAAGGTATATGGTAAACAGCACTCCAATGTGAGTGATTCTTATAACGACGTTGGTTCGGTACTGCTGGTCCAAGGCAACTACACAGAAGCTTTGGAGTATTTCTCCAAGGCCTTTGTGATTTGTGAACAAGTTTATGAAAAAGACAATCCAAAAATAGCTATTGCCTATAACAGTATGGGTCAGGCATTAAGGGCCAAAGGCAACTATGCTCAGGCACTCGAGTATTACCAAAAAGCTTTAGCTATAAGGGAGAAAGTGTATAGAGAAGAGCATCCGGAAGTGGCTAACTCCTATTTATCTATAGGTCAGGTACTACAGGCTAAAGGCAACTATGCTCAGGCACTCGAGTATTATCAAAAAGCTTTAACTATAAGGGAGAAGGTGTATAGAGAAGAGCATCCGGAGGTGGCTAGCTCTTATAGCAATATGGGTAATGTATTACAGGCCAAAGGCAGCTATGTTCAGGCACTCGAGTATTACCAAAAAGCTTTAGCTATTTATGAGAAAGTGTGCGGAAAAGAGCATCCAGATGTCGCTATATCCTATAACAATATGGGTTGTCTACTAGAAAACCAAGGAAAGTCTAAAGAAGCTCTGGAGTGTTTTTTGAAGGCTTTAGCGATATACGAGAAAATGTTTGGCCACAACCATCCATTTACTAAAGACTGTATGATGAATGTAAATCGCTTAGAAAAAGAAGTAGCGATATATAACTTGTATAATAACTTATATAGCCCGCTATCTTTTCTAAACTTACTAAAGAAGTAGAAATGTATCCAAGATTTGGATAAGCTCGACATAATATATATTGTGCGCAGATTTGGATGTTGTTGATTATTAATGATTTACGTTGATTAATGACGGGTTTTTATATTCCGTGAAAAGTGATATTATAAAGCTTTTTTATGGATGGATTTTAAAATAATTATTTCTCAAAACTATTCTGTTTCTTTCCATAAGATGATTACTTACTGAATGTTAAAAATTCACTAATATCAATCATCCTGTAAAAATAGCGTTCATCATAGACTTTCTCAGAAATATCTCCTAAGTAAAACAGAACAGGAATAGCCGCATGGCCACGTGGAATTGAAAATCGTTCAATTTTTTTGCGCATTGCTTTTATGACCTCCATCCCAAGATCTCCAAGTGTAAACTTAAACTCGCAAAAAAATAAATTTTTCATACTTGTTTGAATAAGATAATCTATTTGACAGCCCTCCTGACGTGACGTTGGCATTTGACAGTAAGGATTGTCAGCTACAACATCTGCAGGATTGATCTGCAATGTTTTTAAAAGGAGCGGGCGATTTTGTAAGAGAAGACTTTCTAACTGAAATCCCATCATCGTTTGCCATCCCGGTAATTGATTAATTTCCATATCTCCATATGCTTTGCTTTGGATTCTATTTCGTTCGGGTTCAATGTATTTAATATAAAAGCGCGTATATAGATCACTTAAACGATACAAGCTCTGGTTACCCAAATTTCCTGTTTTGAAAGACCATTGATAATGAGGAGTTACAAAATCAGAAGTGATAAGATTTCTCATTATTTCACTCAAGTTTCCTCCCTGCTTCCAGCCAAGCTTCTGTCGTATTTCCTTTAATAGCTTCATACCATCAGCGAGGATATGAAGAATTTTTTTATAAGTGTATCCCAACCCATTAAAAAGGTCATGAAAAATATTATCAAATTCTGTCACTAGAAGGCCGGCTTCTTTAAAACACAAGTGTTTAATATTTGTATCTGCCATTTGATTAGGATTTATTTGTTCTAGGTACCAAGGTACGCCTCCTAAAATCGATAAAATTTTAAATATCTCGTAAGCAGAACCTTTAAATCCTATCTTGTCTAAAAACAAAGCGCATTCCGGAAGCGATAAAGGCTCCAAGTTAATGGTAAGCGATATACGACCAAAAAAAGCTGTGCTTTTTAAAATGTTTTTTTCTATCCAAGTAGAAACTGATCCACATAAAATTAAAATAAGGTTAGGGTGCTGAAGGTAATTTAAATCCCACCATGCTTTAAGCTTTGACAAAAATGTTGGGTCTTGAGACCCCATCCAAGAAATTTCATCAAACAACACAACAGTAGGTGTTTTCCCAATATGATGAGACAGATAGAAAAAAGCATCCGACCAATCTCTAAACGCTATCATTGGCAATTTCAAGTTTTGCCCCAATTGGCTAGCAAATGTATCACGCTGGTCTTGAGCTGTCGTTGTATGTATGGGCGCCAACCCTGTAAATTCAATGAACTGTTTACCATTAGCAAATTCTTTGGCTAATCGGCTTTTCCCGACGCGTCGCCTTCCTCTAATTACTACTATGCAAGCCCGTCGCAAGTGCCAAAGGCCTTCTAGCGATTCAAGTTCTTTTTTTCTTCCGACAAATAATTCCATAAATATCCTAAAACAGGTAAATATCTATTTTGGGATTTGAAAAAAGTCAATAATTTTATCCCAAAACATGTAATTATCATTTTTAGGATTCTAGTTAAATTCATAAATAACCCCTAAAATAGGGGTTATTTATGAATTTTGCCTGGAGAGCCTTGGAAAGGTTTAGGAAAAAAGTAATTTTCAATAGCTGATAAATGACTAATGTTAATAATCAGCTACGTTCCTTTGAATTCTCATAGCCAATTTGCTTTTTTCATTTTGGAAGCGATATTACCCAATTTTAGTGAAAAAATGGAATTAGTGGTTCCATTTTTTATTGCAATTTGGAAATAGTAATGGTAATTTTAGTAAAAAATGGAAACGATAGAACGTTTTTTTCAAGAATCCAAGAACAGTTTCTTTTTATTTGGACCTCGCGGAACTGGAAAAACTTATTGGGCTAAACAATTTTATCCTGAATGCTTCTGGATCAATTTGCTAGATGCTAGTACCTTCCAACTTTTATATGCCAAGCCTGAGCGTTTATATGATTTAGTCGCCAGCCATCCGCAGAGTAATCCTATCATTATCGATGAGATTCAAAAAGCACCTGCCTTGCTGGAAACGGTTCAGTGGCTAATGGGAGATTTCCCTAAAAAGCAGTTTATTATGACCGGTTCAAGTGCTCGAAAGCTTCGAAGGAAGGGCGTGAATTTATTAGGCGGTCGTGCTAGTAGTAAGCGTATGCATCCTTATATGGCAGCGGAGTTAGGAAAATATTTTGATTTTGAACAAGCACTTGATGTGGGTCTTTTACCGGTTATATGGAGTGCGCAAAATCCCAAAGAAGCTTTGCACGGCTACCTTCATCTTTATTTACAAGAGGAAGTACAGTTAGAAGGATTAGTCCGCCATCTAGATGCATTTTATCGCTTTTTGGAAGTAATGAGTTTTTCTCAAGCTTCTGTTTTGAACATCAGCAATGTTGCGCGTGAGTGTTTGATAGAAAGAAAAACAGTTGATGCGTATATTCAAATTCTCGAAGATCTCTTGATTGCTTTTCAGTTGAATGTATTTAACAAAAAAGCCAAGCGAGAACTTGTGTCGCATCCAAAGTTTTTTTATTTTGACGCAGGAGTTTTTAAAGCTATTCGACCAAGAGAGTTGTTGGACACGCCTGAACTTATGAATGGTCCAGCATTGGAAACGTTAATTGGTCAACATCTTAGGGCTTGGTGTGACTATTCGCAGGGGAATCATAAACTCTATTACTGGCAGACGCGCTCGAAAATGGAAATTGATTTTATCGTTCATGGCGAGTCTGGGCTTTATGCTTTTGAAGTTAAGAACTCTACGAAGGTAAAGCCGGAACACTTGAAGGCTTTGAAAATTTTTGGAGAGGACTATCCAATGAGTCAGCGGTTTTTGCTTTATAGAGGTAACCAGCGAGATCATCATGAAGGAATCTTTTGTATTCCTTGCGAAGAATTTTTGAGGAAACTTGTGCCCGATAAGCTGGTTCAGCTTTAATGAAAAAGTTCTTTCCCTTTCGAGACTAATTCTTCTAAAAACAAATTCTCATATAGGAAATCCCCCCATAACCTTATCATACTCTTTTTGAGCGTCCATGATGGATAACTTGCTATAGATTTCAAGGGATTTCCTGCATTCATGCCCAGAATAAGGCTGAATGAAAGCGTCATCAACTCCTTGTTTCTTCATCCAAGTAAACAGAAAGTGCCTTAATTTGTGGGGAGATATAGAATTTCTCATCTTGGCAGCTTTTGTGTATTGGGCTAAAATCTTTCTTATGCCTCTATCAGAGTAGGGCCGTTTCCAAGAGCTTTCGAATAAATAGCGAGCCCCTTTTTGAATAGCTTCGTCAACATGCGTAGCGAGCGCTCCTTTAAAACTTTTAGGAAAAAGCACGGTTCTATCCTTTCCACCTTTACCGCAGTTGATCCTAATGTGGCAATTAACCAGATCTACATCGCTTAATTTTATTCTTATTAACTCTCCAACCCTAACGCTCGTGTAGAGCATTGTTTTAACAAGGATCATATTTTGCATATTCCTTGATTGCCGTACAGCTTTACAATACCGAGTTATTTCTTCCTCGCTCGGAACATAGAATACTTTTTTTAACTTTTTAGTAACTTTTATCTCCAGCACATGCCTTAAATGCTTGAATACCTCCTTTAAATAAAAGTAATTCGGCCTTTCCTTACGAAAGAGTTTTGCCAGCTCTCCTGCTTTTTTACTGGCAGGTGTACGGGTTTTACCCATACAAAAAGTTTCTCCAATATGTGGAGTCGGCGCTTTCCATCCATTCATCCCAAAAACACTTCTTCTTAGCTTATAACAACCCTAATTTAGACCATATTTACTCCATTGTTTCAATCCTATTTCGAAAAATAGGATTTTTTCGATGTACATCCTCAAAGCCCATCGATTGTAACTTGGAAGGATTTCACTGGGGGGGGTCTTGTTATAGGGGAAGCGTTACAACGCTACAATCAATGCTGGATACCTTTGAAGACCACAAAGAAAATGAGTTGTCATGGGCGCATGACAACTCATTTTCCTTGTGGCAAAGACGTAGTCGCCGTTTCTGTTACACTGCTGGTTTGATTTTACTTGAAAAAATATCGCGCAAATTTCCTTAAAACCCGGGCAGAATATGGATTTGCTTAGAGAATTCAGCTATAAAAAAAGTTCCTAGAATGGGCGGAGTCGGTACTTTACTGCCTTTTTAGCTTAAATGCTGGGATTGAGGCTGTTTCAACATGTATTTTCACTAGTTTACCTTGTGGCATATATCCATTGCCTGAAAATAGGACTTTTTTCCAACTTTCTCGGGCAACTATGCATCGGCTAAAAGCCTTCCATTATCGTTTTGGAATGAAATGCATAGGGAAAAGAAACCAGGATATCGTGTATAATACCATTTGTTCCCATACCTATAAATAGCCATTGAATCCCACATAATAAAGGCTTAAACGGGTCAGTATAAGAGATTGTCAGACCGCTACACATTTCCTTTTCAAGTTCAAAACTTGACTTTATACAAAAGTGTCTTTCCTATGTATTTATCTACCCACGACACTAGACTCTTTTTAGTTAACATTTAACGAAAACTATGAACACAAATATTACAGATTCAAATAAGTTCGATTCCTCGAAGAGCAACAATAACACGTCCATTTCTCTATCGCTATTAGACACAACATTTGGAAATCGAGATGTAAAGGCAGGCAGTAGTAGTGTAACTAAAGTGCTTACACATGTAGAACAACCGAGTGAGGCGAAGACAATAGTGGTTAGAAATCTGCAGGGTGGTAGCCGGCGCGATTATGACGATGAAGGTGACGGCCCGCAGCCGCTTAAGCCAATGGGAGCAACTACAAAACCTACAGGTAATACGCATATTAAAGAGCGTAATTATGAGGATGACGGCCCACAGCCCCTTAAACCAATGGGAGCAACTACACAACCTGCAGGTAATACGCATATTAAAGAGCGTAATTATGAGGATGACGGCCCGCAGCCGCTTAAGCCAATGGGAGCAACTACACAACCTACAGGTAATACGCATATTAAAGAGCGTAATTATGAGGATGACGGCCCACAACCCCTCAAACCAATGGGAGTAACTACACAACCTACAGGTAATACGCATATTAAAGAGCGTAATTATGAGGATGACGGCCCACAACCCCTCAAACCAATGGGAGTAACTACAAAACCCACAGGTAATACGCATATTAAAGAGCGTAATTATGAGGATGATGGCCCACAACCCCTCAAACCAATGGTAGTAACTATAAAACCTACAGGTAATACGCATATTAAAGAGCGTGATTATGAGGATGACGGCCCACAGCCGCTTAAGCCAATGGTAGTAACTATACAGCCTACAGGTAAAGCACCTCCCATAAATCAACCAGAACAGCCGCAAAAGCCGGAGCGTAGAAATTCCGTACAGGATCTAGATTCTGGAAGTGGAAATAAAAAAACAAAATCGGACGAAAAGACAAGGCCTCTTGAAGAGCCACTTATGCCCATCGGACCCCGAGAAGAATGTTGTAACTCTTGCGTTATATTATAACTGAAATTCAGAAAGAGAAAATAAAGAAAGATACTTACTATGAATCCAACAACGACCAACACGACAACAACAACTACAACGACCGCAGCTGCTACAACAAACATAACTGCCATGTTCAACAATCTAGATGTGGAAATAGGCAGCGGCAGTGTAACGAGAGTGCCTACACATATAGAGCAACCGAGTGAAGCAAAGACAATAGTGGCTAGGAATCTGCAGGGTGGAAATCAACCTGTAGACCTTGCCAACACTTCGTTTGACCCCTTTCACGGTGTGAGCCGAATATCTTCCGTTACTATAGGAAGCTTCCTTGGGGACGGAGCATTTGGTCAGGTGTATAAAGGCAATTGGGGGGATAAATTGGTAGCCCTAAAGAAAATCGATGTTAACTATGCAGCAGGGAACTTGAAGATAACAGAGGAAGAAGTATTCGAGTCTTTGCAATGGGAGGTGTCGCGGTTATCAACGGTAAGTCATCCTAATTTAGTTCAATTTTATGGAATTTACCAGGATCCAAAGGATGGATGTATCTATTTAGTTATGGAATTTTGCGAGGGGGGAACATTGCAAAGTAAACTAGAAAAGGATAATGTACCCTATTCCGTACGTTGGCAATGGGCGTTAGAATTAGCGGAGGGGCTTGCCTATTTGCACGATCAAGGCATATTGCACCGGGATTTAAAAGCAGAGAATGTATTGCTGGATAAAAATGGCAGGGCAAAGCTAGCGGACTTAGGTGTGGCCCAAGTAGACGCATTAGTGCAAAGTACGGAAGCTCATGTAGTAGCTAAAGGAATGCATGATTTACATTTTATTGCGCCTGAGAACTTCACTGTAGAGGGACAACCTGATAATCGTAGGATAAGCACGAAAGCAACCGATATTTATGCATTAGGGTTAGTTTTTTGGCAAATAGCAAGCAAGGGTGAAATACCTAGAAAAGAGAGGGAGTTATCATTTGAGGAGCGAACTTATTTATATGAAGGGCAGCAAATTGAAAAGGAACGGATACCGGATGATTGCCCGAAAGCATTTAGGAGACTTATTCTTGCATGCTGGAAAAGGGAGCCAAGTGAGCGACCCAGCGCGCAGGATCTTGTAGGTAGGTTGGAAGGACTAGGGGCAGAATTTAACCCTCAGCATCATGTTTTAATCAAAGCCTGTAATCAATTAGAAAAAATAATCCACCCTAAACGTAAGGAAGCTTTAGCCTACATTGCACCCTTTATTACCGCCCGTCAAGTTGAGGAACCTATAGAAAACTACTGGGATAGATGGGAAACCTCAAAGGAAAATAAAGATGGACCCAATCCACCATTAAAATTGGAGGACGCTTTTTTGAAGTTCATTCAAGCATCTGACTGCTCCACTTTATTACTAATGGGCGAAGGAGGGCTTGGTAAAACATTAACGACTTACCTATGGGCCGATCAGCTAATACAGCAATGGTGGGCATATATCAAAGACCCTTCTATTGAAAAACCTTCTTATTTTCCTATATTTATTCGTCCCACTGTATCTGGTTGGGCGCATACAGACCTGCAAGGATCATTTTTAAACATACTTAAGCAATATGGTTTAAAAGACATTCCGATGTTGGTATTTGTAGATAGCTACGATGAGCTTCAATTAGAAGAGAAGCAAGCTCCAGGTAATTTGGTAAAGCACTTAGGGCTTTTAGAGTACCCTAAGGCGAAACTAATTGTTACATGTCGCCCAAATACAGTTAAGCCTGAGAATTTACAAGGACGTTTTAACTTCAATGGTGAATTGCAAGCATATCATTTCTTGCCATTTAGCATTAACCAATTACTGGGATACTTAAAAGAACAGCTATCGTGGGAAGATGAAACTAAAGAAGACTATAGAAGAACATTACAAAGTTCAAAATCAGTTCGGGAGGTATTACGCAATCCTTTTGTACTTTACTTATTAAAACAAAGTTGGAAGACATTATCACAGGAACCTCTCAATCAATTGAACCGCTGGAGAATTTATGAAGGGTCCGTAAGGCATTCAATTACTATCCAGCGGTCCTTGCTTTCACTTCAGTTGCAAGATGCTTTAGCAACTCACTTCTTGACTGTTGACTTTAATTTAAACGTAGATAGAAGATTTCAAGCATTTGCAAGCGAGATTGCTTTTAGGGCACTCCAAAATAATGGCATTACGTTCAATCGGCAAGAAGCTCTAAGAAAATTAAAGTCCCCATGGGTTAAACTAAAAGAGCTAGTTACAAAAGATGCTCGCGAACTGTTTGCCAAGAGGCTTGATGAACTAAGTAAGGCAAGTGAAAAGGAGAAATTGCAAAAGCAGCGCCGCACTCTTTTAAGCGAAGAAGATTTTGTACTGATGATGCAAAAACGTTGCCAGCAATTCGAGATTGACTTACCTCTTAAAGTAAGAGGAGGAGAATATGAATTTAGCCATAAATCATTTTTTGAATATTTTTTAGCCAAGAAATTACTTGAAGTTCGTCTTGATGAAACTGATTTAATCTTCGAAAAAGATCTGTCTTCACTAATGGAAGAGTTGATAGAATCAGACCCTGAGGTGCTCCTATTTTTAGACGAAGGTTGGAAGGAAACAGAAGGTAAGGACTTAGCAGCATCTTCACGTATAGTAAAAAGGATCAGCGAGCAAGTAGTAAATGATGATAATGTTGACGAAGCTTTAATTAATACAGCAATTAATATAGCAATGTTATTTAAAGCTATTGGCCGAGTGTTATATGCCCGAGCCAAGTACGCAGAAGCGTTGGAATATTTCCTAAAGGACTCAGCTATCAAAGAGCAAGTGCTTGGTAAAGATCATCCGGATGTCGCTACTCCTTATATCAGCATTGGTTCTACACTACAGGCCCAAGGCAAGTATGCTGAAGCGATGGAATATCACCTCAAGGCTTTAGCTATCAAAGAGAAAGCGTATGGCAAGGACCATTCGAATGTCGCTATTTGTTATAATAACATTGGTTCTACACTACAGGCTCAAGGCAAGAATGCTGAAGCGATGGAATATCTCCTCAAGGCTTTAGCTATCGAAGAGAAAGAGAAGAACCATCCGAATGTAGGTATTTCTTTATATACTCAAAGCAAGGATGCTAAAGTGTTGGAACATTTCCCAAATGCTTCAGTTACCGAAGTAGGGCTTGGCAAGGAACATCTGGACGTCGCTACTTCTTATAACAATATTGGGATGGCGCTACAAGCTCAAGGCAAGAATGCTGAAGCGATGGAATATCTCCTCAAGGCTTTAGCTATCAAAGAGCAAAAGCTTGGTAAGGATCATCCGGATGTCGCTACTTTTTATAGCAACATTGGTATGGGACTACAGGCTCAAGGCAAGTATGCTGAAGCGATGGAATACTCCATAAGAGCTTTAGCTATCAAAGAGCAAGAGCTTGGTGAAGACCATCCGGATGTCGCTATTTCTTATAACAACATTGGTTTTATACTACAGGCTCAAGGCAAGTATGTAGAAGCAATAGAGTACTATTTCAAGGCTTTGACTATTCTCGAGAAAGTGCATGGCATGGACCATCCGAAGGTTGCTACTTGTTATAACAATATTGGTGAGGCACTACAGGCTCAAGGCAAGAATGCTGAAGCGTTGAAATATTTCCTAAAGGATTTAGCTATTCTCGAGAAAGTGTTTGGAAAGGACAATGCGGACGTAGGTAGTTCTTATAACAACATTGGTCTTATACTAAAGGTTCAAGGCAAGCATACTGAAGCGTTGGAATATTTACTCAAGGCTTTAGCTATTGCCGAGAAAGCATTTGGAAAGGATCATCAGAATGTAGCTGGTTCTTATAGCAACATTGGTGGGGTACTACTAGCTCAAGGTAATTATCCTGGAGCGATGGAATATTTCCTAAAGGCCGAACAAGTCTATGGCAGCGACCGTCCGGATGTTGCTATTCGCTATTACAAAATTGGTTCGGCACTACAGGCTCAAGGCAAGTATCCAGAGGCATTGGAATATCATTTTAAGGCTCTAGCCATCAGGGAGAAAGTGCTTGGCAAAGGCCATTCAGATGTAGCGACTTCCTATAACCACATTGGTTTAATATTCGAAAAACAAATAAAGTATTCAGAAGCGTTGGAATATTACCTCAAGGCTGTAGCTATTGTAGAGGAAATGAATGGCAAGGATCATCCGGCTGTCGCTATTTGTTATAATAATATTGGTGGGATATTCTACAAACAGAGCAAGTACAAAGAAGCTTTAGAATGTTATTTTAAGGCGTTAGCTATCAGAGAGAAGGTGTATGGCTACAACCATTCGAATGTAGCTCTTTGCTATAACAATATTGGTGAGGCACTACAAGCTCAAGGCAAGTATGAAGAAGCCCTGGAATATTTACTAAAGGAACTAGCTATTATCGAAAAAATGTTTGGAAAGGAAAATCCGAATGTGGCTAAAGCCTATAATAATATTGGGGAATTATTGAGAGCACAAGCTAAGTATGCAGAAGCGCTGGAATATTGTCTTATATCTTTAACGATCCGAAAAAATGGGTATGGCACAGGACACCCAGATATTGCTGAATCATATAGAAGTATTGGTAGTATATTAAAAGCTCAAAACAATAATGAGGAGGCAATGCAGTGTTTCTGTGAAGCTTTAATGATTTATGAAGAAGTGTATGGGAAAGAACATCCTGATACTGTAAGTTGTATGGAAGATATAAAGTCTTTAGAACAACCGATTATTCAATATAAACATGATCAATTATCTCCTTCAAATCCTCAACAGGCGACCTTAACACAAAGCGTCCCTGATTCCTCTTGGAATGAGGGAATGAAAGCGTCTCATATTTTGCAATTCGAAAATAGAGATCAAGCAATAGAATCAAATGAAAAAGTACCACTCTTACAATCTGAAAGCCAACCTAAAGAGAAAGAGTGTCTTGATAACTGCTGTGTTATATTATGAGTATGAAGAGTTCAAGGAAAAATCCTGCCTGATAGAACCCCTTATAGGGTTCATTTACATAAAGGAACCCAAAGTTTCATAGAAATTTTCCTTACTCATTTACTAACAATATCTTATAGTGATTTTATACCCCCCATTTTTCTAGTAGATTTAAGCGACATTTTCGGGGGTTATGGAATCACTGCAAAACAAGACTGGGCAATAATTACAGAAAATTCCTATGAAACTTTACGTACTTTTATGTAGATGAACCCTATGTACAATTAATGAAAAAACCTTTCGTTAGGAGAACTAAGAAAAAGGCTTATTTTGTATGAACAACTAATGGGAATGACATTTTCCCTAGTGCCCTAAGTCAGACAAAATACAAGGACTCACCGAGCGAACGTAAAGCTTAAGTGTACACACAGACAGATGGCTCGCGCAGCGGTCTTTTTACAAGATAACACAACAAAGGGTGCCAGGGAAAAACGTGCGAAAATATACGCTAAGGAATCGGGCAATGAATTTACGCTGTCCGCAATATTTTAGCGCCAGCTTCTTTTAGAGAGCCATCACCATTAACATACATATAAAGGGTAGCTGTAGTAATGCCCAAACGTTTTGCAACTTGAGCGGCTACGGTTTTAGGATTTTTCATAGCAGTCATTGCCATTCTCAGCGTAGAGACATCCATTTTACGAGGCCTACCGCCTAATCTGCCTCGTGCTCTTGCTGCCGTAAGACCTGCTTTTGTTCTTTCAACAATAAGCTCTCTTTCAAACTCAGCTAATACGGCAAATAGTCCAAAAATCATACGTCCATTAGGGGTTGCTGTGTCAACTTGAGCTCCTGCGCCAGCTAAAATTTTTAATCCAATATTCCGTTTTTTAAAGTCTTCAACTAAGTGGATGAGATGTTTGAGATTCCTGCCTAGCCTGTCCAATTTCCAAACGACAAGCGTATTGCCTGGTTGCAAAGCTTTTAGACAAGAGTTTAAGCCAGGACGCTCATCGTTTCTACCAGAGTTTAAGTCCTCATATATTCTTTTCTCGTTAATTCCTGCTTTAGTTAAAGCGTCTCTTTGCAAATCCAACAGTTGAGAACCATCCGATTTTGATACTCGTATATAACCGATGAGCATATTATTAAATTCTATAAATCATTATAAGAAAACCTAGTTTTGTAGTCTATAGCTTTGTATTGTTTTTTTCAATGAGTTTTTTTGTTATTTATGATATAGATTTTCCTATGTTTTAACACTGCAAGAAAAACGAGCGTTTTTTGAGCGGGTGTTTACGAAGAGAATTTTTACAGGAAATTGTATTTGATTAAACAAGACACTATCATTGTATTGCCTGAACCGGTTATTATTCAGCTTGCCACGTTATCGGAGCAAGATAGGCTAGCAATTCGAAAATGCCGTTGTCAGCATAATCGTCTTGGGTTTGCCTACCAGCTTATGTTTGCTAAGGTCTTCAACCGCTTTCCTAATCAAGTTCCATTGGAAATCCAACCACAAATACTGACATTCGCTGGTTTACAGCTTAGCATAAAAACAGAATTTATTGATTCCTATCAAAAACGCCAGCCAACTATATCAGAGCATCAACAACAGATTAGCGATTACTTAAACCTTAAAAATTTTGATAAATCTGCTATTGCGCAAGTCCGTAAATTTTTATTTATCGAGGCGCAACGTGTAGAACATACTAGTATCCTATTTTCTAGGGCAGAACAATTTTTAAAAGAAAAGTGTATTTTACAACCGTCCTTTGATACGTTGAAACGATTGATTGTCACTGAGAGGCAGAAAGCACGGCAATTCATCTTTGATAAAATGCTGTTCTATTTAACGAAAACGCAGTGTAGAGCGCTTGACAATTTGCTCAAAGTGGATGAGGGCCGTACATCCACATTACAGCTGCTAAAGGGGCCGCCTGCTCATCCTTCTCCAAAAGCATTGTTAGCCTTAACCAAAAAGTTAGGATTAATTCATGCTATTGGCATAACTACGCTGGATATGACTTGGCTGAACAACAACTACCAGCGTACCTTAACTAAATATGTGTTGCGCTGTTCGGCCAAACGTTTAAGAAAAATGCAGACCTCCTATCGCTATACTGCATTAGTTTGTTTTTTAAGACAGCTTTATTTCGATACCATCGATTATATTATCGACATGCACCATAAGTTGATGCTTAAGGTATATAATCGCGCTGATATGCAAATGGACGAGGCGGCTAGAAAACACCGCAAGCATTTTAAGCAAGGACAAGTTTTATTCAATACGATTGCAGATTTAATTCTTGATGATGCTATTAAAGATGCTGACTTACGGGAAGCAATCTTCAAACAAATAAACCGAGAGACCTTAGTGCAACATCTGTTAACTTCCGAAGTCTGGTTGACAGGTAAATTGAGCAATCTTTTTCACCTGGTAGTGGAACGATTTAGTTACCTGCGCCAATACTCTCCTGCATTACTTGCCTACTTACAATTTGAAGCCAAAGGCGAACGTGCAACCCATCTTCTCAAAGCAATTGAACTCTTGCATCGAATGAATCAGCAGAAAAAACGCAAATTACCAGACAATGCCCCAATTGAGTTTATTCCTAAAAAATTAAGGCCGTTAATCAAACCACAAGGTCTACTAAATAAATCTGCGTGGGAATGTGCTTTACTGGCTAGCATTCGTGATGAAATAAAAATAGGCAATCTAATGGTTAGAGACAGTAAACGCTTTGGCGATTTTGATAATTTCTTTATGCCTTATGAAATGTGGGAAAAAGAACGCACTGCGTTTTTTAAGATGACTGGATTACCTGAAAAATCCAAGGATGCCAGGGGTTATTTAGCAGAAAGGTTAAATCAAGCTTTTGATAAGTTTTTAGTTACAGAACCTTATAACACTTATGCTAAAGTCGAGAATGGCAAATGGGTATTGTCTGTTGATTCAGCAGAAAATTTATCTATAGAAGAAGAAAAATCATTGGATACGTTAAAAGCCTGGTTTAAAAAGCATATGCGGCCTATCAAACTGCCGCGACTATTGATTGAGGTGGATAATGATTTAAATTTTACAAATCATTTTATGTTGCCACACCAGCAAAACAAACGCCACGTGAATGATGTTTGTGCTATTCTAGTTAGCATTATGGCTCATGGCTGTTTTATTGGCCCTTATACTATGGCAAGATTAACGCAAGGCATAAGCTACGATCAAATTAACCATATTACTGATTGGCAGCTCACTGAAGATTACCAACGTTCTGTGCTAGCTATGGTGGTCAATGCTATCACCAACCTTGATATCAGTAAGCAATGGGGCTATGGAAAAACTTCCAGCTCTGACGCGCAGCGTTACGCTTATTCGCGTCGAACACTACAACAGACCTATAGCACAAAATTCGGAGATTTCGCGTTAGAATTTTATACATTTGTCGCTGATAATTATGCGCCTTATTTTAGTTTGCCTATTGAATGCACGGATAGAGATTCCCCTTATGTGATGGATGGCATATTATACAATGAAAGTGATTTAGTAATTGAAGAACATTATGTTGACTCTCATGGTTATACTGAAATCAACTATGCTGGATTTGCCATGATAGGAAAAAAGTTATCACCCCGCATTCGTGGCATCCAACATCAACGCCTTTACCGCATAGATGAAACCAAGAATTATGGAAGCTTGGCGTCTTTAATATCAGGTAAAGACAGATTAATCCACATGGATTGGATAGAAGAACAGTGGGATAGGATTGGACATTTTTACGCCTCTCTGGCTAGCGGTCATACTACAGCTTCGACTGCCTTAAAACGCTTAACCGGCTTTAGTCCTAAAAATCATTTTTATCGTGCCAACCGTGAACTAGGGCGAATTTTTAAAACGGAAAATATTTTAGCCTATATGTCTGATCCACTGCTTCGCCAAAATAGACGCCGAGGGCTTCTAAAAGGCGAACAGTTGCATCAACTCGCACGAGATGTCGCCTATGGCAAGCGGGGTCGCATTAGCGTTACCGACCTGCAAGCGCAGCGAAACACTTGTAGCTGTTTAACACTCATCATTGCCTGCATTATTTATTGGCAGGCTAAAGAGATTACCAAAATTATAGTTACCTATGGTCATCAATTCAGTCAAAATTGTTTGGCCATGTTGCCACATATCAGTCCAATCGGTTGGGATAATATTATTTTATATGGAGAATATGTACTCGAAAAGAATTTGATT
>Ga0206902_10141_pt1 | contig 19173 bp, 14 predicted proteins | sample Alteio_BWOrgHeat_44_FD_153242 | JGI IMG/M metagenome (GOLD analysis project Ga0206902, IMG submission 153242) | Enriched cells from forest soil in Barre Woods Harvard Forest LTER site, Petersham, Massachusetts, United States -... | ecosystem: Environmental > Terrestrial > Soil > Temperate forest >... | reverse complement strand
AGGGCAGTCTGCGGTGAGCCCGATAGCCAGGAGAATGGTATGAGCTCAAAATATTGCTGGTTGGTAAAAACAATATCCGGCTGGCTTTTGATAACCGTTGACTTGTCGGAATTGCCAGAGGCAATGGTCACCTTGGCCGTTGCATCCCCCTGGAATTGCATCACAGGGACGGAAGCTTCTACACCGGACATTTCATTGTGGATGGCTGTGCTCAACGGTGCCGGAACTGCTGGTCCATGCGCCTCATCACCGTTATATTTTAAATCAATCACTACGCGGTAGATTCTATTCCTGTCTTTTTCAAACTTATCAAAGCTCAGTTCATAATATACGATGAGAAAAATCACGAGCGCAGCGCTGATAAAAAAATATAATAAAAACGCCAATAAGGACAGCAAGAACACGATGGCGTTTCGTTTGCAGCCCTTGAGTGATATCCATTTTAATACCGATTATGCCGGGTTCGGGATGCGCACTGCCCACCAGTCCACTTTATATGGATTGCTGGCCATTGCCGGTTTTCTTTTGTTGCTGGGTTGTATCAATTTTATAAACCTGACTACGGCACAGGGTGCACAGCGAGCCAAAGAGATTGGCATCCGGAAAACAATTGGAAGTTCAAGAAAACAACTCATTCTCCAATTCCTGAGCGAGACCTTTTTCATCACGGGAATCGCCACCATTCTTTCGGTACTCATCACCCCCTTGCTCCTTAAAATATTTGCTGATTTCATACCCCCGGGCATGCATTTTGAATTGTGGCACCAGCCTTCCCTGATGATATTTTTATTCCTGCTGACCGTAGTGGTGAGCTTTTTGTCAGGCCTGTATCCGGCACTGATATTGGCGCGGTTCAAACCCATATCCGTTTTAAAAAATCAATCTGTTTCTGCTTCTGGCCAATCCAGGAATTCCAGGGTTAGAAAAATATTGACAGTTTCGCAATTCGTGATAGCCCAGTTTTTTATCATTGGGACCCTCATGGTAAGCAAGCAAATTAACTACACCCTGAACAAAGATCTGGGATTTAGGAAGGAGGCCATATTGAATTTTGAAATGCCGCGAGATACGGTGATGTCTCATCCTCAACAGATGATGGCCGACATTATGGCTATCCCAGAGATTCAACTGGCGAGTGTGGGTTTTGAGCCCCCGTCTATGGAAGGGGCGGCATTTGGAAACATCATTTATGTTGATGGTAAGAAAGAAGTAAAAGAGAACGTGCAGGTAAGATGGGGCGACACCAATTATATCAAGGTATACGCAATAAACCTGGTAGCGGGGAGAAATGTCCGTGCCAGCGACAGCACCGAAGAGGTTTTAATCAATGAGACTTATGCCAAAGAGTTGGGTTTTCAAAGTCCTGATAAAGCCCTCAACAAAACGCTAATGCTGAACCGCAAAAAGTCAGCGGCAATCGTTGGGGTGATGCGCGATTTTCATGAGCAGTCCTTGCATGGAATCATTGGTCCCATTGTTTTTGAATACAGCAAAAGGGCGGATATTTTTCATATCCTCCTGAAACCACAAAATGAAGAAGGTACGGTGTGGCCCGCAGCCATCCATAAAATCGCAAAAGCCTTCAAAAGCATTTATCCCGAGAGTGATTTTAGCTATTCTTTTTTCGATGAAACGATTGCAAAATTCTATCAGACCGAACAACAAACATCCGGCCTTCTTCAGTGGGCTTCAGGTCTTGCCATTTTCATCAGCTGTCTGGGTTTATTGGGACTCGTCATTTATACCACCAACATACGCACAAAAGAAATCGGCATTCGCAAAGTTTTTGGGGCCACCGTGACCAACATTATCATGGTGTTGTCCAAAGACTTCGTGCGGCTCGTTCTCGTCGCATTTTTCATTGCGTCGCCCATTGCATGGTGGGCGACCAGCAAATGGATGGAAAATTTTGCTTACCGGACCAGCATGAGCTGGTGGATTTTTGTGCTGAGTGGTGTCCTGATGATGTTGATTTCGTTCGGGACCCTGAGCATGCATATCATCAAAGCGGCAATGGCCAATCCGGCAAATAGCCTGAGGACCGAGTAGTGCTGATAGATTGGTAACCTTATTAACCCTGACAACCGGCAGCATGAAAAAATCTTTTATGCAGGTAGTGTCACTGTGAGTTGCGCTGTTATTACGAATGGTTCGCGGCTCACAGTTTTTTATTTTCGCCCTGCAACACAAATAATCTTATTAAGTTGCGGTATAAATTATTAGATTTAACATGCCGCAAAAGTCGGAATATATTTCTAACCTAACCCCTTTGAGAGGTGTTGCAGCGCTACTCGTAGCTATATTTCATTTTGAAATGGCGATCGCCCGGTTTGTTCCCGCCACCACTACTATGTTTTTTGAAAAATCCTACCTGATGGTTGATTTGTTTTTTGTTATGAGCGGATTTATCATATTGCATGTTTATGGCAATGATTTTGGTCATGCCATCAATAAAAATTCGTTACGTAAATTTTTTGTAGCAAGATTTGCGCGCATTTATCCGTTGCATTTTTTTTCATTGGCCCTGCTGGTCTTGCTGGTATGGTGTTTTGCGCCAGCTGGAACTTATCCGAATGCCATGGAATTTCCGTCGGCCATCCTGCCGAATTTTTTTTTGTTGCAATCTTTTCACGTGATAAGCATTTATTCCTGGAATATCCCCTCATGGAGTATCAGTGCAGAAGCAGCAGCCTATTTACTTTTTCCCTTGCTGGCGCTTTTTGTTGCGAGGAGAAGGAAGCTGGCGGTTTTGTTATTGATGCTTTTTATCGTTGCTTCCTACCTGGCCATCATGTTCTGGCTGCCAAGAAAAAACCCTTTATACCCATCCATTCCTGTTCCGCACAACATCAACACCACCTTTGATTATGGTTTTTTACGGGGGATCGCCGGATTTGCAACAGGTATGCTGGTGTATCTTTTATACCGTGCGGAGAAAATAAAAAATATTTTTAGCAAGGATGCTTTTGCCTTTCTTGCCCTGCTGCTTCTTATCACCATCATGCATTTTGCGCTTAACGATGGGTTCTCTGTCATTGCATTTGCTTTGATGGTCCTGTGTTTTGCCTGTAACCATGGAAACATTCACCGCATCTGCAACAACCGGATTGCACAATACCTCGGACTCATTTCTTACTCTATTTATTTGATGCAGATTTTTTTGCAGGATCCCTTTTCGAAGGGTTTGCGTTTACCAGGAGTGGTAGGGTTTGGACGGGGGAAACAGAATATTGCTTTTGGGAGCGGCCTGGTGTATTGTATGTTGTACCTTCTGTTGCTGGTAGGAATATCCTCCCTAACTTATTATTTTATTGAAAAACCCTGCCGGAAATTCATCAACCGAAAATGGGGAAATAAAAAATTTGATGACGTGGTAGCATCTCATATCGGAGTGCCGGAACATGCTTAGGACGCAGCCCTGAGCGAGAAAATCCAAAACAACCAATACAAGGAAATGATGGTCACGATGGCAATTTTATGTGTGTTATGCAACTTCATTTTCTTTCTTCTGGATGAGTTTTGCGTAAATAATATGAGCGCCAATAAACGATACACAGATTATCAAATGGGGGACCATGCTATTATATTTTTTAATTTTTAATTAATGCGGGAGGATAATTGGAAGCGAACGTCAATCGAAGAACACAATACACCGCTGTTGCCGCTGATAAGTTGGCATCAGTTCTGCATCCGAGTTCTGGCTGTTTTAGTTAGAAGGAAATTGGTAAAAGACGAAGGAATTGGAAGTATAAAGATTGAGAATTTTTCTGGCAAATGCAAGTGTTTCGCAGAAAAAACATGGGTGTGATGCTGTCGCCAATAACTGCTTATTTCTCAAATACTAATGAATTCGGATGAGCTCCCAAAGCTTCCAAATCTTTCAAAATGGCAGCGCTAAACGCATCCGGACCGCAAACATAAAACGGTTGAGAAAAGTTAGAGACATGTTGTTCCAGGAATGACTTATTTATCCTGGTATGGAGATAATTGGTGTCGGGTTGTTGCGTGATGATGTTGATAAAATTTTTTCCAAGCATTGCTGTAAACTCCTCCTGGAGTATGATATCGCTTTCTGTCTTGTTTGAAAAGAATAACACGTTGCTCCCGAGTTTGTTTTGCTGATTTAGGAAACGAAGGATGGCGATGAAGGGTGTCACGCCGGCGCCACCGGCAAAAAAAACACCTTCACCCTGGTATGCAATTGCTCCCCACGGATCGCTGATTTCAAACTTATCTCCTTGCTGAGCGGACCGCAGATGATGCGTCACCCCGTCGTGGTCATCATAGCTTTTTATGGTGAATTCCAGGTATTTCTCAGAGGGCAGACCTGTGAACGTAAAAGGCCGTTTTTCATTTTCCCATCCAGGTTTCAATAAAGAAAAATCTGTTGCCTGGCCGGGCGTGAATTGAAAACCTGCTGGTTTTTCAACCCTGTAGGAATTTACATTGTGCGTTCTGTGGATAATTTCCAACAATTCTACTGTGTATGACATGATGTTAGTTTGAAAGGAGGAGTAAATCTAATAATAAGTCTACAAAACAGAAATTTGCATGTTGTTGTTCTCGTTATGACGATGTTGGCTGGAAAAATAAAAAAGCCCATTCAACAATTAAATTATTGAAATGGGCGATTGATTTAGGGATGAAAATCTTTATGGTGCTGCACTGGAATTTTAACAACTACTGATTAATAACCATTTGCGGTTATAGTATCAATTAAAATGCAAGTTAATACATTTCTCTATTTAATGCCACAGGACGCAATTATCTTTTGGCAATCTGCCAGAGGAATGGTTGGAAGTCAGTCTTTGCATTCAGTTAATCGCTCCCTTCGGTTGGGGTATCTATTTTAAAATCGAATGCCATAAAATTTGAGCCCTTGTACAAGGCAGAGGAATTATAAAGAAAGCAATATTCACCCCGGCGCAGGGGATGGGCAGGGGTTACCTGATAAATGCCATCTTCCATTTTTCTACTGATGAATGCAATTTTCAAGGTATCATTGACGGCTATGAGACCATTGGCATCAGAAATTTTTTGAAAATTGAACTGCCTAGAATTACCTTTCACCTGAAGTTTTACCAGAAAAAAATCACTGGCGCTTCTTACCGGGTAGTCGAGGATAAAAATGAGTTCTGGTTTCGGTTCTTCCAGGGTGGTTGGCGAATGATCGCCTGTAATTTTGGCTACCATCGTTAGGTTGAGCAGGGACCCGAATGTTTTCTTCAGTCTGCCGAAAGCCCCTTTGGAATGTTCTCCGATCAACACATGACCCTCCACCGGCCTATATCCCTTTTTTGACCTATAATATATTCCGGACGTCATCAGGTGAAAACTATCCTCGGGGGCAATGGCAGTTGCCGTTCTCATTCTGCTGATCATAGCAAGCACGATATCGTCTGGTGTTCCGGATTTTTTCAGTTGAATTATCGCAGTCGCTGACAGGTCAAAATTTGTTTTTGATTTTTCAATCGCGGCTTTAACGATTTCGTGATTCAGTCCTGAACCTACCATGCTGACGATGTCTTTATTGGTAAGCGCTTTTTCAATGGTAATGTTTTGTGCGGTAAGGTTTGCCGAAATGATACAAGCTGATAAAACAATCACCATCCTCGTTCCAGGATTTGTGCGCATGGCTCATAGTTCTTTTAATTTTTTCTGGCGTATATTTTTGTTCTTCAAAACATTCTCGATGTCATCTGTTTCGCGATGAAAAATTTCAGGCTGAAGTATATTTTCGCGGATGGTAATTGTTTTTTCCACTGGATTGGCTTCAATCATCACGTTTTTCAATTTTCCATTTTCCTTGATGAGCGCAGCTTGCAGGTTCCCTCTTTCCAGCGATCGTAAAAGCATAGCCCGATCCCAGTTGGGCGAAGGAGGTTCTATCATCAATTGATCCAGTAATTTGGACATATCGAAACTGTAGTTTTCATAATAGGTGTTCATTTTGAAACATTCTCCTTCTTTGCTGTTCAAGTCCAATTGAAGCCAGGCATAGTATTTCTGTTCTTTTTTTCCCGTCAATTGTTTAAATACTGCCCGCCCGCAAAGCATATTAAACCCTTCCTTAAGCGTAACCCCTTTTCCTTTGTAGATTCTAAAATGATGCAGTTTGTTGTCCATGGCCAGCTGGTATCCAGAAAAGTAGAAATTTGCCATGGCGTCGGTTTTGCTAAAATATAAGATGGCATGCACTGGTTCGCCGTCTATATCCGCGGCAAAATAAAGCTCAAAAGAAGATTGGTTATTTTCCATGGCTTCAGCCAGGGAGGTCTTTAAATTTTCGCCGAATCCAAGGAATTTGAGCTGGTCGAATAAGAACTCGTAGTTTGTTTTTTCCATGTGTTGGTTTTTGTTGTAATAAAATTATTACCCAACAAGTACCAGGTTTTTATGAGTTCCGTAGTTTGAATTATGAATTCTGTTTTATTTTTTGCTGAGCCGGTATTCTTCGGGGGTGTAATCAAATCGTTTCCTGAAGGCAGCCGTGAAATTGGAATGATCGGGGTAGCCGCAGCTTGTGGCGATCCATTGAATCGGATCGGCCGTGGAAAAAAGCAGGTGTTTCGCGTGTTCAAGGCGAGCAGACTGAGCGTAATCAAAAATAGTAGTCCCGAAAATATGTTTGAAGGTGAGTCGCAATTTCCATTCATTGATGGCGGTAATCCTGGAAAGTTCCGCAATCGTGTATTGCCGTGAAAGGTCATTCTCGATGATTTCTTTTGCGGCTACGGCTCGTTCGATGTCGTGCGATGAATATTTTATTTTATACGGCGTTTGCGTATCTGCAGTTCTGTTGAGTACCTCTATCAGCAGGAGCTGCACGCAGCTCTCATAATAATAAAATGCAATCCCCGGGGGCATATCATACTGCAGCATACCCGCCACCAGATTCGTCATGCGCGGACTGAGGAACTGAGGATTATTGAACAGGTGGATTTGTTCGCCATTCCCTGTTTTTTCCAGGAACCAATCGAGAGCAGGAAAGTGCGCGGAATATTTTTGCAAATAGCCTGCTGAATAATGTATATCAAACGTACTGCATTCCTGTCCTTCGAAAAAGTCGGTGCGGCTGGATATAAAGGGAAAATAGGAGAGATCAAATTGTTTATCACGGAGCACCCTGTTGTTGCCTCCCTCTGTCCAGGAAATAGATTGTTTACAAAATGGAATATGAAGTTCAATGGCGGACAAATCTCCCCGTGCTATAAACGTAGATTTTTCACCCATTGCATAATGGCTGAACCAAATATCATATCCTGCCCCGGGGTAATGAAAAAAATCCATTATCCCGTAACCGCCGGATGCCTGCATTCTTTCAAAGCCGGGCAGCTCATATGGAATGTTGCCCGTCGATGGATTGTGGTATACTTCGACGCGGCTTCCGCCCTGTTGGTTTATTTCCAGGGGCGAGAGCGATTGGATCATGGAAGGACTGTCCACTGATTATTCATTTATGACCTAAGCTAAGGAATTTATTTTTACCCGGCGATCACCTTCGATAAAGCGAGGATTTAAGCCATAACCTATACCGGCATAGGTAAAATAAAAAAAGGGCCAGGATAGAAATCCAGCCCCGTTTTAAAATCCAATATCCTATGAAAAACCGAAGTGTATAAGACAAATGCCGTTCCAAATTATTTTTCCGCTTTAAATGGCCAAAAAGCCAGCGCATTTGTTCCATGGATGGGAATTTTTTTTTCATTTTGGGAAAATAGGATGATTTTATGGTTTGATTCGGATGCTGCCATTTTTGAAAAAAAACTGCACTTTTCAAGTGGTAGGTATGATATAAAATTTCAAAAGCTCGCAGTCTTTTGAAACGCAGTCAACGGGTTACGACTGTTGGGAGAATGAGTAAAATGAAGTATGGAAAGAAAAAGCAAATAGATTATCAATCATTGTATCATGAATAATTGCCCGTCAATTATAAGTCTGTATTAATGAGTTGCATGGTTTTCTTGTAAGCCAGCGCTAAGATAATAGTTTAAAAGTGTAGAAAATTCTGGGAATTTTGGGGAACGCTTGGGGGTGCATCGCACTGCGGATTATTAAATGCCATGAGTTATTCGTCGGCTAATACCAGCCCGTTGCGGGTGTCCTGAAAACTTGTGCGTAGCTTTATCTTAACAGGAAACATGAAAAATAACTCTTTGGTGAACACGCAATGTATCTTTCTGATTCTTGTGTATTTTTTTTTAACCGGATGCGGTAAAAAAGGATCAGTAGACCCTTATTATTTTTGGTCTGTTGACAACACAGTATATCGTCCCGGCAATAGCTCTAATTCTTATAGCGGCATTACCATACTCGAAACTTCAGATGCTGATTCCAATCTATTTGTTATTGTATTTCATAATCAACAGGTAGATTCAGGGACCTATAAAGTGCTTTACGCAGGTTCCTTAAATATTGTTGATTCTTCTCTTAATTGCTGGATTGTGGTACATATTCATGGTGGAAAAGAGGGTTTAGCGTCAACCGGAAACGTGGGAGATTCGGTTCATGTGCATTTTCTGAATGATAAGTTGGTAGTCAATTTTCATAATATTATGGTAATTGATTCTTTAACTAACCCCTATTCTGTTTCGGGAAACTTGACCTTTGAAAAATAAGGTCAGTGGAATATGTAATGATATGTAATTGAAACTATTCGGAAATTTTTATATCTTAGTTAGCCTATACTCTTTATCCTTATAAAAAATCTGATGCATGCCACTGAAGAAATTTTTTCTGCTCAACATATGTTTTGCAACTTCGATTTCGGCTTTTGCCCAAAATCTCGATCAGGGTAATTTTAATAACTGGGATTTTGGTCCTGCCGGTATACATGGAAATCTTCGTTTGACAAAGACCATCGCAAGAAAGTACTTTCACATTGAAAAAAACGGTGCGCAAACTGTAAACGTAAAACTCATAAATCCGGCCGGTATTACTGTAAATACTACTACAATCACTTTTTCAAATGGCCTGATAAAGGGAATAGACGAGAAGAATCAATGGGGCGAACACTATAACCACCGGGATTTTACCGCAATAGGAAAAAATGAATTTAAAGTAAAGGATTTTTCGCGTGGAACCAATAACCTGCTTCCATGCAAATATGCCATTTACACCTATGAAAAAGAAATGCTCATCGAAATACGCTATTATTCTTCGACAGGTGTTTTGGCAACCAATAAGAATGGTTTTTCTATAATAAGATATAAAAGATATGATGACACAGTGCGTTTCGCAATGATCAAGGAAGTAGCCTATTTTGATCAGAATGAAAGGCCCGTAAACTCCAAAGCCACCGACTATCATAAGGTTGAATATGATGTGGATGAACATGACAACACGGTTTCAGAAGCTTATTTTGATATACATGGCGAACCGACAACTTTCAGGAGAGGTAACATTACAAACATTCGGATGATCTATGATGAGGATAATAATATGACAGGCTCAGAATTTTACGGAGCCGACCAAAAACTCGCAGTTAATTTTGCAGGCATTGCAGGCAATCAATATAAATACAGGAATGGGTTTCAGGAAGAGAATCGCCGCATTGATTTTTTGGGGCAGGTTACGAGAGCTGCAGCCTCTGGCGACGGCATCGCCATAATGAAGATAGCCTATGACAGTGCTGGAAATAAACTCACCGAAAGTTTTTTCGATGAAACCGGAGCACCAATTGATGATCATTCGGGCGTCCATGCTATTTGTTATGTGTATTCACGGCAGAACATGCTGAACCGGGTGTCTTATTTTGATCTCGCGGAAAAACCTTCGATTAACCGGGATAAAATACATTCAACTCTTTTCGTTCATGACAGTGTTGGCAGAATCGTTGAACAGGCTTATTATGGCCGGGAGGAAGAGCCCGTTAAGGACTTTAACGACAGAGTGTACAGGACTAAATTCAGGTATGAACCGGATGGTAGAAGGTCATTAATATCATATTGGAAAGATAGCAGCAATCCTATGCCTCGATGGAGTGGTGCATTTGCTGAGCGATATTCGTTTGACGAGGACGGTAGATTAACAGGAATTAACTTTCTAAATGAAATAGGCGAATCGCTGCAAGGAGATGACGGGGCAAGTATGATTAAAATATCATACAAAGACGATGGAACCATAAGTGAACGGCAATTTCTGCACGACGACAAGCTGATCCGGCGTAAACGCGGGGCTAGCTATGGATATGGTATTATTCGGTATAATTATGATCGGGAAGGGAGAATGGTCGAACTTCATTTTTTTGATGATAATCAAAACCCCGTTAATGCAGTAGTTGATTTTGATGTGCCTTTTGCTGCACACAGGGTCGTTTTTAAATACTTAGGAAGCCGAATAATAGAGCAAAGTTTTTATGATGTCAAGACTGATTTGTTAGTCCGAACCATCGATTGTTTAAAAAATGATTTTTTGGGGGCCAACGGTATGAGCACAGGTAGAAAGAACATGGAATAACACCAAACGAATCCAGCCCCCGGATCCAGCTTAATGATGCCATGGCAAACAATACCTACTTTTTGTAAGAAGGTAGTACCCTATTTTCATTAGTGATTGCAACTTTTTATAAATAAACTACGCAGCATTTTTCCCGGGTTTGCTGTTACAGGAACAACTCCGGTTCTTAGGAGGGCAGCTCAATGCTGAATTCAGTGAACTCGCCTTCTTTGGTGTTCACAATGATTTCCCCGCCGTGTGCTTTGACGATATCATAACTAAGACTCAGTCCAAGTCCTGTTCCCTGTCCTGTTGGTTTGGTGGTAAAAAAAGGCTGGAAAATTTTGTCAATTATCTTTTGTGGAATGCCGTTTCCATTGTCTCTTACCTTGACTTCGACCATGGTTTGGCCTGTTGTGGGGGATGTGAACCGTTTTGTTGTAACCCAAACCTCGGGTTCAAAATGTCCGGAATATAATTTTCTTTTTTCCGCGGCCGCATAAAACGCGTTCGTGTAAACATTCAGGAGTGCCCTTCCCATATCCTGGGGGATAATGGAAATTTCTCCTAGGGTGGGGTCAAAATGCGTTTTCATCATGGTGTTGAAACTCTTATCCTTCGCTTTTAACCCATGGTAGGTCAGGCGCAGGTATTCATCTGCCAGAGCATTGATATCCGTTAATTCTTTTTGACCTGTCCCTGTCCGTGAGTGTTGCAGCATGCCTTTTACAATGGCGTCAGCACGTTTTCCATGATGATTTATTTTTTCTTCATTGGCCTCAATATCATTCGCAAGGGAGGTCGCTTCGTCTATATTTCCTTTTCCAATGGCTGTTTTCATTTCTCCGATCAGCTCCTTGTTCACTTCCGAAAAATTGTTCACAAAATTGAGCGGATTTTGAATCTCGTGCGCGATGCCGGCCGTGAGCTCACCCAAGGATGCCATTTTTTCGGACTGTACGAGTTGGGATTGCGTGGATTTTAAATCGTTCAGGGATTTGCTGAGTTCATTGGTTCGCTGTATGACCATTTCTTCCAGGCGCACGTTTTCTTTTTTCAACCAGCGGGAACGGTATTGGACAAACTTCCAGACAATGGCGATAAACACGAGGATGTATAACAGGTAGGCCCACCAGGTCTTCCACCAGGGGGGCAATATGGAAAAACTAAAAGTCGATGGAGCGCCCCAATGTCCCCTGACCAATGAAGCAACCTGGAATGAATAATTGCCCGGCGGCAGATTTAAGTAATTTTCACTAACGGTGTTGAAGGTCCTGCTGCTCCACTTTTTGTCTATCCCGTCGAGCATATAGATGTACCAGGTCGTATCGTCGCTGATTGCATTTTCCTGTGCAAAGTGAAACTGCAAATAATTCTGATAATAGGGGAGCCTAAGATCCTCCGGAATATTAAAAGCATCTCTGACGCCATCCCAGTGTATCTTATCCTGGGAAGAAGAGACTGAAGAAAAGGCAGGAGATTCTTTTGATTGCCGGATACTATCATTCATTTTATTCCCAGAAGTATCATCTGCTATGGACCCTGACCCGGATTGAGCGGTAAAATACTGCCGCTTGTTAAATATATCGAGGCCGGTAATGTAGGTGTTCGGTATCATCGTATCACTGGCCAACGGATCTGATATTATGGTGAGGCCTTTGTCTCCCCATAGGAAACGGCCGTCACGGGTTATCGCGTCTGAATTATACGTGTTGACGATTTTCCGAATTCCATGCGCGTCACCGTATGATCTCAGTTCCCATTTTTTTAGCGGCGACAACGCCGGCGGTGTAATCACGGTTAATCCGTCGAATGTGCCTGCGTAAATCCGGCCATTGTGTTGATTCAATGAAATCACATTTTCATTGCCCAGACCTTCGCGGGTTGTAAAAACAGTGATTGAATCCTGCTCCTTATTCACTTCGTATACACCTGCGTCAGTGCCAATCCACATGTTGCCCCTGTCGTCGGCCAGTAAGGTTTTATCGCTGCGTTTTGCCATGGCAGGGACACCGGACATGTGTTTTTCCATCACTCCGCCTCTCCCGATAACGCTTACGCCATTCAGAGCATTGGCAATCCAGATATTATCTTGCTTATCCTGGCTGATCGCCACCACCCCGGAATCCATCGGCCCGGCCGAATGCCCGGAGCGATACAGGGTTGCTTTATCAAAATCAACAACCTGAAAGCCCAAGGATTTGCTGCTCCCCAGCCATACCCTGCCCTGTCTGTCTTCGGTGGCCGCATTCAGGGTATCGTTGATCAACCCCTGGTGTTTGTCCATGTGTTTTAAAGTTTTCATGGAAGAATCAATTATGTCCAGCCCGCCATCGCTGGTGATGTAGATTTTTTTGTTTTGTTCGTCGATGGCCTGTAGCAGGTTGCTGGCCAGTCCGTTTGTTTCCTTAAACAATTTTGTGATGCCCGTGGCAGGATCCAGTATTTGGATGCCGGCAGCGGTGCTTCCTATCCAAATTTTTCCACGGGAATCTTCGGTGAGGGCGGTTATATCTGTTTTGCCGGTATGCTCGATATTATCGCCAAAGCGGTTCATGACATTCAATCCTCCTTCGGTACCAATCCAGAACTGCCCGAACCTGTCGGGCACTATCCTTTCCACATTGTTTCCGTTAAGGCCATTGGACGTATTTATTCTTTTGAAAAGGCCTTTCTCTGGTTCAATGATTTCCAGGCCGTTTCCTTCATTGCCGTTGTAACCGAAACTGCCCGCCCAAATATTTCCTTTGTCATCTTTGAGCATGTTGAGCGTCCCGATGCTCGGCCCATTAAGCCCAATGATTTCAGGTTTGTCATAATGAATAATGGAACCTGCTTCCCTGTCTATTACATTGAACTTGCCGGCAAATCCCCCGATCCACATCCTGTTTTTGTTGTCTTCTAAGGCGACTCCTGTCTGGTTTGTATTTAATCCCTGGGCTTTGTTGAGGTATTTTAATTTTCCATTTTTAGTTTCGACAATCGTAATGCCTCCTAGGATTGTTGAAATCCATATATTGTGTAGGTGGTCCTCCGTAATCCCAAAGGCGATGTCGCTTGATAACCCTTGGCTGGAGGTAAATTTTTTGATGGTCCTGGCTTTTTCATCGATGATGTTCACGCCGTTGGGTATCTCAGATACCCAAATCCGCCCCTTATCATCCATCATCATTCTTACGATGTTGTCGTTAGAAAGGCCGGTTGACTTGGTAAGGTGTTTGATCAGGCCGGCTTTTATATTCAAAATAAATATTCCGTTGTTCTGCGTTCCAACCCAAAATTGACCGATACTGTCTTCCAGGATATTGAACATGGGTCTTTTGACATCGCCATGCATGAATAATAAAAGGTTCTCGCCGTCATAACGATACAGGCCCACATCCGTGGCGATCCAGACAAAGCCTTCGCGGTCATTCAACAGGGCAGTAATCCGTCCGCCTGCAAGGCCCTGCGCTTCTCCCAATTCAAACATAATATTCGACGTTCCTCTTTTTAACAAAGGATGTCCGGCTTTGATCCATTGTGGCGGATCCAAAACCGACCATTCAAATTGCAGCGGCACGGAAGGAAGTTTGGCCTCATCAAAAGCAGTATCGGGTAATTTATCCCAGCTGAAAGAAACGGTTTCCGGGTTTTTGGGAAGGGGAACAAAGCCTGCGCTGTCAAACAATTGTTCCGGAAACTTGTCGGTGCTAATTTTTTTAATGACGGGCTTTATGCCAACCACGCTGTCCTGAAAGACAATTTTTTTCTCTTCTGTAAAATGGAGTGGCTGGGTGACAGGCTGGGGAAACCTGTCTGGCGCGGTCGGCAACGGAAGCTGATCCCTGTGGTTGTTACAGGCGATCGTTGCAAGAACAATCAAAACCATCAAAAAAAGCCGACGATTAATAACAGTGCAGTTTAGCGTGACGGGGTTTAAATGCCATTTTAAAGGTAGGACAATAATAAATTCGGTTCATCTTCCTTTTTGGGTTTGCCCTTACCTTCCTGCCGGTACTTCGATCGTGCCATAACCGCGTGAAGGCAAATGCGGGCCTGTTATGTTGGTTTCGTTGAAGAAAAAAATCATTGTCATCTGCAACAGGCAGTCCCCGGTCTTTTAAGTCAGGAAGGCGGGAATTCTGATCAGCATTTAAAAATAAAAAATATGCTCTTAAGGAATTACTTTTTGCCTGCAGGATCAGTAGTAATGGCTGACCCGTATTCATTCCTCAGGGCTTCGAGCAGTTCATGATTTTTGGTGATGTAGGCCTGGTAATGGATCTGCCTGGTAGCCCGGAGGATGACTAAATAATAGGAGACGACTCCTTCCGCATCCTGGCGCTTAAAATCTTCGAGGTTTTTGATGATGGGTTTTAGCCGGGGATGATAGCCGTTTTGCTGCAAGGCCTGCAATATGCTGAGCTTTCCATTTTTTGTATAATCATCCATCCACCGGAAATCAAAGTGTTTTAGGGTAAAGGGCCGCACAAATTCCTCAATGAAATGGTACTCCTGTTCATTCCTGTCCCTCACTTTTGAAATCTCCACGCTGATGCTGCTGACACAATTTTGTAAATAGATGCTTTTAAAATAACGAAGTGTGCCTGAATTTCTGAGCTGGCTCAAAATGCCGTCATTGGGTTCAAAAATGATGCTCGTCGTTAAAACGGCCGTCCAGGCAAAGCTTGGATAGAATTTTTCCGACAGGTCCGTCAGGTTGCTGTCCAAAAAATAAGCACGCAGGTATTCCATTTGTTTTTCTTTCTCCAGCCGCATGTTCATTTTGTCATTCATGGTCACAGAATCGGCGTATACTTCGGCATAGAGGCTTACCGCAAGTTCTTTTCCTGTTGCATGTTCAGCAATATTCTCCCTGATCGTTTCTGCAAAAAAACCCATGGTTACAGCAAGGAATATCATTAAGAATTCCAGGAAATAGGCTTTAAAATTTTTCTTTTCCACACTCGGGTGATGATGAACTTCCATAGGCTTCTTTAGGATGGTTGCGTCGGCAACCTGATGATAAATGCTGTTCCTTCTCCTTCTTTGGTGTCCACTTTTATTTCTCCGCCATGCGCTTTGATGATATCATAACTCAGGCTCAGGCCCAATCCGGTCCCCTGACCAGTTGGCTTGGTGGTAAAGAAAGGCTGAAAAATTTTGGAGACGATTTGTTGCGGAATGCCATTGCCATTGTCCGCCACGCGGATTTCCAGTTTGTCATCCGTTTTCTTTGTCGATACGTTGATTGTCGGATGATAGCTTTGGGCTTTTAGCCTGCTCTTTTCGCTCACCGCATAAAAAGCGTTATTATACAGGTTCAGCAATACCCTTCCGATATCCTGGGGAATGACATTTATTTTGCCGACGTTGTTTCCAAAATCGGTCCTCAGGGTGGCATTGAACGCTTTGTCTTTAGCCCGCAATCCGTGATAACTCAATCTCAGGTATTCATCCGCCAGGGCATTGATATCCGTCAATTCTTTTGCCCCGGTGCTTGTCCGCGAGTGCTGGAGCATCCCCTTCACTATGGCGTCAGCCCGTTTGCCGTGATGATTTATTTTCTCTGAATTTTCGAAAACGTCTCTGGCTATGGCTTTCACCCCCTCTATATTTCCTTTATCCGCTTCTTCTTTCAGTTCCGTCAGCAATTCTTTATTCACATCGGAAAAATTATTCACGAAGTTCAGGGGGTTTTGTATTTCATGAGCGATTCCTGCGGTCAGCTCCCCAAGCGAGGCCATTTTTTCGGATTGGACGAGTTGGGCCTGGGTTGATTTTAATTCGGAATAGGCTCTTTCGATTTTAATGTTCGCTTTTTGTTTTTGCCGGTTGTTGCGGTACAGGATAAAGGCAATCAGGGAAAAAATAATGAGTACTGTAACCAGGACGTAGAGTCTTATCTTATTTTGATATCTCTCTTTATCCGTTTCTGTTTTTTGCTGCGACAGTATTTCGTTAAAAGCCAATTGACTGAATTGCCTGCTCCTGGATTGGCTGAATACACTGTCTTTCGCAGCCAGTAAAATACCCATGTATTTGAGGGTGCTATCGGTTTTCCCTTCTTCACGATAGATTTGGGTCAGTAAATTGCTTGCGTTGAGGGTAAACTCAGCAAAATTATGTTCCTGGCATAACTTCAATGAAAGACCGGAATAGTAAATGGCTGAATCTTTTATATTTTCCTTTTCAAATAAAGTGGCGAGATTGTTATAGTTCTTTGCCTCGAAGTAAATGTTATTATATTGGGCGCTTTGCGCTATACCATATCGAAAGAGATCTTCAGCCAGTTTATAATGATGCAACGCCTGTTGAACTGTGCCCAGGGCACCTATTCCCAGGGAATAATATTTTTTATATTCTTTTGAATCCTTTCCCAATCGGTATCCTTCCTCTGCATACTGTAATGCCGAGTCCAGGTTGTTCTGTTTTAAATAAATGATGGCCAGTTGTGAATAGGAATAAAAGATTTCTGCCAGCGGTCGGTTTGTTTGTTTTCGTCGCGTGATGGTACTTTGAAGATTTGCAATTGCCGCAGGATAATCTCCCATCTCCAGGTTGAGCAGGCCAACAAAATAGTGTGGAACTCCCACATCCCGTCTACCTTCAATGTCTAATTGCTCGAATGTTTTATCAACGCTAAGGGCTGCCTCCAATGCCATAGGATAATTGCCGGTAACATTAAAGGCAAAAAATTTGCTTTTATAGGCTAATAATTTTCCATACACAAAGTTCAGTTTGTCGGCAAGTGCTGCTTCCTGTGTTGCATAAAACAAACTGCTGTCAAACTGTATAAATCCATAATAATCTGCCATTGCGCTCAGAGCCAGAATGCGGTTGGTATCTTCCTTAGTCGCCTTGTTTAATTGTGTTCGCAGACTGTCCAAATAAGCATGATTTTGGGCGAAGCTGAGATTTGCAGTTCCCCATAAGATCACTATAATGGTAAGATGTTTCATCATCGGTAGCTCGAGTTGTATAAATATACAACAGAATTGATATTCGTAAGCTCTGTTCGAGGCATCGATCCACGCAAGTCCAGCCTGTTTGTAAAAGATATGGAATTGCCGAAAGGAAAAACCTTCCGGGAGGCTGTGGAAAAACTCGACAGCAAAGAGGAATGATCACGAAGAAAAACTTAATCAAATTTTCGTTTTGGCAGGACCAGGCTGTCCGGTGGATAGGTGGCTTTCAAGGTGTCGATAATATGCTGGCACCAGGCATTCAGGGTTTGTTTGTCAGCCTCGCTCAACTTGGCATGGGTATGTATTAGCGTATAGGAACTCAATGGCATTTCATCTGTTTTGATTTGTTCCATAACGTCTTCTAACTTTTTCTTCTGCAGGGCCACTTTCTGGGAACTAAAGTCGTTCAGGTTTAGATGCCTCTTGCCGTCGGTGACGTGACTGCTCAGCCACCAGCCCACGGGCTGAAATTCTGCGTACCAGGGGTAAATGGTTGTATTGGAATGGCAGTCGTTGCAGGCTCTTTGGAATATCTTCTGCACATCATCAGGGACATGGTAGGCATTGCTGATGTCCCTGGTTGCATCGCCGGATTGATTTTTTGCAGGGCGGATGAATTGAATGATGGCCAGTACGATGAGCAGCGCCAGCAAAATTTTCCTGATCATGGGTTTTATTTTTTGGTTATCAATGTTTGATTCGATCTTTTCCTGCAAATCTATTTTTTTTAAACCGACAGACATCGGTTAAGCGTCAAACCGGGAAAAATTTGCGGTAAACGTCTTTATTGCTCCCCCACTCAATAAATCCTGCAGACCAGCAAGCTCACTCGCATGCTGATGACAGGCGCTGGTACAGACCTCTTGAAATAATATGTTTTCGTCAGGCAGGCAATAAAATCGTGAAGGTAGTGCCCTCGCCGTCTTCGGTGGTTACCTTTATTTCTCCTCCATGCGCTTTGATGGTATCATAGCTCAGGCTCAAACCAAGGCCCGTACCCTGGCCCGCCGGCTTTGTCGTAAAAAAGGGCTGGAATATCTTATCGATCACTTTTTGCGGGATGCCGTTTCCGTTATCGCCGACCTGAATGGAGATCTCGTCTCCGGACTTTTTTGTTCTTATCCAAACCGTGGGCTCATAATTTTCGGGATGCAGTTTTTTCTTTTCTCCCACTGCATAAAATGCATTGTTGTACAGGTTGAGAATGACGCGTCCCATGTCTTGCGGGACGATGTTTATTTTTCCGATGGAAGGATCAAAATCAGTCTCGAGCGTGGCATTGAAATTTTTTACTTTCGCGCGAAGACCATGATAGGCCAACCGCAGGTATTCATCTGCCAAGACATTGATGTCTGTTGGTTCTTTTTGTCCTGTCCCCGTCCGCGAGTGTTGCAGCATGCCTTTCACGATGGTATCAGCGCGCTTGCCATGGTGGTTTATTTTTATCTGGTTTTCTATAACGTCGTCTGCAATGGATTTGACTTCTGTTGCATTTCCCCTGTCTATTTCCTCTTTGAGTTCCAAAAGCAATTCCTTATTCACCTCCGAAAAATTATTTACAAAATTCAGGGGGTTTTGTATTTCATGCGCGATGCCTGCCATCAGCTCTCCCAAGGAAGCCATTTTTTCGGATTGGATCAGCTGACTTTGGGTGGCCTTCAGGTTATCCAGGGTGGCCTGCAGTATTTTTTTTTCTTCTTTGATTTGCATCGCCTGATCTTCGGATTTTTTTAAGTCCAGAAACCGGGTGTATAAGAGGCCGAATACGCTGGCGAGCCTGAGCATG
>Ga0206902_10090_pt1 | contig 19288 bp, 17 predicted proteins | sample Alteio_BWOrgHeat_44_FD_153242 | JGI IMG/M metagenome (GOLD analysis project Ga0206902, IMG submission 153242) | Enriched cells from forest soil in Barre Woods Harvard Forest LTER site, Petersham, Massachusetts, United States -... | ecosystem: Environmental > Terrestrial > Soil > Temperate forest >... | reverse complement strand
TTGCGTGTTCGTTTTCTCCACCGTCGCGCTTAGCCCATTTATCAACAAACTGGATGGCCTCTTTCCCGGAATCGAACGGTTCATTTTGCGGCCGAGCCGGGGGAGAGAATTGTCGAACTAGGCGCTGACAACGACAGCCTCGGTTGGCCGAGACGAAGAGAACCTATAAAGGTACTATCCACAGGAGAGCTGTTGACTGCTCATTTTTGCCACGCGCCGGAATTACTTCCAACACCCACCTCCGCGACGACTGGCTCCTCACTCGCCATCGAAGGGTAGTTCAATTCCTGACCCTCAGGAAGGGCGGCTCTTGCCTTCATACTGATGGAACCGGCGAGCGCGGGCAGGCAGGTCGTAAGAAATACGGCCATCCAGAACATTTTCTGGTATTCGCCAGACACGAAGAACAACGCAACGGAAGCTCCCAGGATGCCTGACTGCAAGCCAAGGGCGACCCGGCTGAGAAATTCGTCGTTGGATTTCAGAGCGGCCCGCCGCACTCGTCCCAGGCTAGATATACAGCTGATGATGATACCCAGAAAGACGAACAAAGCAGGTACGCCCATTTCAGCGGCAATCTCCATGTAGCTATTGTGGGCGACGCGCCGCACCGTTTCGTATTTGGGAACTTTTGCCGGATCAACATACTTGGTTATTTCCGAAGGGTAATTGTCCAAGCCGACACCAAAAAGTGGGTGTGCCACGACCATCTTCAATCCGCCGTCCCACAGCGCCAAGCGAATTTGCTGAGCATCTTCGTCGGACTGCGTCGGGTGAAAAAGGCGCTGCACCGGGGATATCTGCACGGGAAGGGCCAAGACAGCAAGCGCGCCGCATACCAACGCAAAATTGCGCACCCGATGGCGCGACTTCAGAAGAAAATAAAGACCGCTCGCTACTAATCCCAGGAAGCCGCCCCTGGAAGCGGAGAGCGCCACCGCAGCCAAGGTCAAAATCAGACAGCCCAGGCAAAACAGCCGTTGCCAACGCGGCTGCTTCTGTTGCAGCAACAGCAGAGCGACGGGCATGAACAGCAGCGCATTTACGGTGAAATAGTTGGGATCCCCCACGACCCATCCGGGACGGTAGCCAGCATACAGGTTGTGGTAGAGCTGCCAATCGCGCAAAACATAGACCGATGCAAGCCCGATGGAGCCGATCCCGGACAGTACAACCCAGCGCACCCTTGCCCGAGAATCGACGACGGAAACGGTAATAAAGAAGAAAGCTAAAAAAGAGGTATAACTAATAAAATGGCTAGCACTAATTGGTAGGCGCGCCAATAGAAAAGACGAAAGTGCAGCCAAAACATATAAAACCATGAAAAGGCGAGCCTGCCAGGTCAGGAAAAACCGCGGTAAGGTTTTCCTTTGAGCCAAATGGAAGATCGCATAAGGCAAGCATACAATCCCAATGTACTTGATGCCCGTCAGGTCGCCTACAAACTGCGCCCAAATGTGGTGCTGGCTTAGGGGCAAAACGAAAATCAAGAAGTAGAAAAGTATCATGGCCTTGACCGAGCACTCATGGGTGGCTTCATCTTCCGGCAACCTTAGCAACTTGCGGCACTAATTCTTCGAATGCCGCCCGAACGGCCGCACCTAAAGTGGACAGATCATAATGGCCTTCTACCCGGCGGCGAGCCGCCCGGCCCAGAGCCACACGGCGGGACCGATCGGCGAGCAAGTTGGCAACCGCTGCAGCGAACTCCGCCGGCTCATCAGCCAGAACGATTTCTTCGCCGGGAAGAAATTCCAAGCCCTCCGCTCCCAAGCGCGTCGAAACGATTGCCTTGCCCATCGCTGCCGCTTCCAGAATCTTGAGCCGTGTCCCGCTCCCAATACGCAGAGGAACAACGCACACTGCCGCTTCCGCGATAATTGGCTGCATCTCCGCGACGCTTCCGGTAAATGTCACTTCGGGAAAGCCCCGGTACCTATGCAGCATCTTCTGCGTAGGATTTCTGCCCGCAACTTTAAATTGGAGCTGGGGAATTTTTCGTCGCAGTATAGGTAGAATTTCCTCAACAAAGTAGTTCACAGCATCGCGATTCGGAAACCAATCCATCGCACCCACGTAAAGGAGCGTCCGGCTATCGTCTTCGTAGGAGGGTTTATAGCTCCATACATCCACGACGTTGGGAAGGATGTAGGTTCGCGCAGTGGGGCAGAGTTCACGGATTTCTTGCCCATCGCGTTCAGAGCAGGCAAGCACCGCTTCACAATTGGCGCAGGCATCGATCTCCAATTGACGAACCTTCGCATGTTCCGAGTGGCCGTAGAGACGTTTTAGTGGATTCCTTTCGTAATCAAGAAAGCGCCCCATAATTTCGTGCGTAATGTCGTGCTTGTTCAGAAAGACCGGGACATTCATCGGCTGCCCGATGTTCGCCAGCATATAGACGTCATCGCAAATTATCGCGTCAAACTCACCAGCGCTTAGTGTGCGTTGAACCGTTTCACCCATCTCGCCGGAGCGCAGCCGTCGCGCGCCAAATGGCATCGCAGAAAACAATCCGCAAAGGCGATTCCAGTATTCGACGAGAGCGTGCTGCTCAATTGGCCCGGGAACGAAGCGCACCTGAGCGCAGAGATCGGCGAGTTGCTTAGGAAGACAGCCAAACTCACTGGCATCCGCAAAACAGACGAGCGTCACTTCATGGCCATCTGCTTTCAAGGCAGAGAGCAATGTGCAGCACCGCATACGATGCCCGTTCGTCGTCGGTACCGGCGGCGCCAATCCTAAGAACAAAATCCGCAAAGCAGTGACTCCTTACAGACGGCCGACAAATTACCGTTATTCTGATTAACCGTTTCCCACGACTCCGGCCCTTCTCAATAACTTAACGAATGCTCGAATGGGAACAAAAACGTAATTTTTCTCCAGGAAGTATTTTACGAACCATGGGTACTGGCTCATATAAAGCATCGATGCAATCGCCCAATCCATATTCCCCGGTCTGAATTGCGTGGCGTGTTTTTCCCAATCGCCGTCGACATCGATCTCTTCGGCGTTAATCCGTCCAAATCCTCGTTCGGCCGCCAATACCAGATGCTTGGCCCTCGCCGGTTCCAGCCCGACAAGCCGCATCGCAGTGGCATCGACAGCCACGGCATCCTGGCCGGCAAGCACGATGTCGAGTTTGCGAGGTTCCCCATTCACTGGGCCGCGCCCTTCCATGGCCACAATCGAGTCCATAATGGACATTCTGGGCCGCAGCATTTGCTGCAAAGACGCCAGTAATTCATCGATATGTTTATGCAACAGAATGCGATTGTGTTGCGGCACGCAACCCCATTGGTTCTTCAGCGAACCAGTGAAATATGTGAGGGCATGGGTCTTCAGTACCGGCAGCGTTATGAAAGCATCCGCTTCGATCAAGAGGCGCGGCATTTCGATTTCGCCGATCGGGTCGCATGGAACTTTAACTCGAGGTACATCTGAAAAGTTTACGCACTGGATTCCAAGATCCCGGGCCATGCGTGCATGGCCGGTGATCTCGAATGACTGATCGGCGGTCCGGCGAAGATGGTCGGCCTCGCCTATGTAGATTCGTTTGGTTCGGGTGAGTAACACTTCGCATACGGCCGTAGTCAGCGCGAGATCTGTGTTCGACTTTTCCATTTGTTCCGGGACTATGGTGCAAAGATTGGGCTTGAGGACTACCGTTGCATCTCGCGCAACCCACCGCTCCCATTCGCACAATTCCATGCACTCCCGCACCACAGTTGTAATGGACTGATCGGCAACACTCCTTATCACAACCTTCGTCTTCGAATCGTTGATGGCCATCCCCCTATCTGAGCTCCCTTTTAGAATCAGCGTTCCGCGACCACGAGTAAGTTATGGTCCATTATTTCATCGTGCAGTGGGGTGCGCATGAAGCAATCTCCCCCACCGCGACATGCAGCCATCAGCATCATCCAAACAACAGAGATCACGCTCTTGTACTTTTGCAGCCGATTTCCGTGCCGATATGTCCACACGTTTTCAAACGTCTGTGGGCGATTTGCGCGCTCCTTGCGTCGCAGCCAGCGATAAAAACAGAGTGGTCTTTCATGGAGATTTCTAAAAAGAAAATCCGCGTACGGTCGCAATTTCAGCGAGTAGATCTCGCAATTCTTGAAACCGGCTGCCTGCAACAAATTGTGGAGATCGCTCCAGCGTTCAAAGTAGGTGACGCCGTGACTCCTTGGTGGCCTATAATTCGGGAACTGCAAGAAGAGGCGTCCCCCAGGGCGAAGGGCTGCTCCCATATTTTGCAGGGCAATAGCGGGATCGGGCAGAAATTCAAATACTTCAATAGCCTCGACAACATCGAACTGCCGATTCAGACTTGCTGCAAGCCCTGGCTGGCACAAGTCTGCACATAAGAAGTCCACATTTGGAACTGCTGCCAATGCCTTGCGCAGCCGCGCGATATTTCCCGCCGCCACATCCACGATAGTCATACTCTTGACCACACGAGCCAGTCGGAACGCCGTGAATCCCGTGCCTGGTCCGACTTCGAGAACATGCATTGAGGACGAAAGCGGTAGATACTGGAATAAGAGTTCGTCACGAATCGGAAGGTCCGTAAGAGGTGCATTCCAAATGTCGGACCACCGAGTCGACGGTCGCTGGCCCACAACGGTCGGAAAACCAGACCCGTGCGAGCTTGCCGACTCGGTGCTTTCGAGCAGTGCGTTAGAATCGGTCACGCGCGCGTGCCCACCATGAACAAATGGTAGTTCCGGACAACCTCTTCGGTGACATATCGCCAGTCCTGGCTTACGGACGGAGCTGCGTGCCGGGCGGGGAGCCAGCTAAGAATCTCTGTCATTGAGCTCTTCGCCTCCGCTATTTCAGAGCCTTCAGAAAATAAAGCGCGTAGGTTAAATAACAGCGCGCTTGCCACCGCGTAAACGCAATATCGGGGAGATCCCCGCAATGCGCATCTGATCCATCCCAGCCACTGCCGCCAACTTCGATGCCAGCCTTCACGCCGTAGGACGAAAAGCCAGCCTCGCAACTGCTCCTTAATTGGCTGCTGACGCATCCATCTCTCCATTAGCTGTTCATCGGTGAGCGGGTCCTTTGTTCCGATTAGCTGCGTCAGCTCCCAACGCCACAGCAAATGCGCGTCATCGATAGCTTCCCTCCAAAACGCTAAACTGCTTTCGTCCTTTGGTGGACCCGGCAGCTCAAGTCTGCCTGCTCCCGACAGCTTATATTCAGTGCACGCAATCACCCGTTCAGCAAATCGCACTAGATTCAACGGACAGTTAATTGCTATGTGGCCTTCCGTCTGCAAATTACGCATGCTTCCGGCCCTACCTGCATAGCTGGGCTCGTATCCACCCGCGAAGACGAGGAAGGACGTCCCCATATCAATGTACAATTTCGTGGTCTGATAGAAGACTTCTTTCGGCAACTCGCGTACTCCGTCGGTTATCCTCGTGGACGCCTCGAGCAATTCGACCATGCGGTTGCACAGCAGGCGCCAGGCATCCTCAAGTGGAATTGCGTCTGCAGGAAATCGCGGAATAGAAGAAAGCACGTCCCCTCCCCAGAGCACACGACCACAGGTCAACAATTCGTAGGCAAAAATGTGCGGCCGCAACAGCCGCAGGTACTTTGGATGAACGGCAGCAAGGGATATCTTGCATTGCAAATCGCGACCCAATAATTCCGACTCGATTGCTCGTTGCAATTTCAACAAGCTTTCGCCCGAAGGCAGCTCTGCTCCTTTCTCAAATACGAGAAGAAACTCAGCATCACCGAATTGCTTCCATCCGTCAGCATCACACACAAAGGTCCCTTCCCGGCGCGCCAAGCTCCCGGTGAGGATCATTGACTTCAGATTTCCGCAATACGTGGCCAAGGCCAAGGAGACAGTACGCTCGCAAATAGCTTCCTGAACCGATTGAGCATCTTTGAAACCGTGGCCCTCTCCTATGGGCTGAGCTCTCCCGCTTCCTCCTTGCGCTGAGGCAACTATCAATTTGCTTGACGACTTCACCGGATACCTCCGGCGTCGCTGGACTTGGCATGCGACCTGTCGCGGCGTTGTACCGCCGCGGTTTGTCGACTCTCTTGCGTGGCACGCTGAAGCGATGCAAGGTATAAGTCTTGGGTTTGCTTGATTTGTTCGCGCTCGTCAAAGTGCTTACAAACCCATTCGCGCCCTTGACGGCCAAGGCGCTTTCGCAACTCCACGTCGCGCAACAATCGGCAGATTGCTACAGAAAGGGCTTGCGGGTCGCCCGGGGGCACAGTGAGCCCGGTTTCACCATCCACGACAACTTCTCCCGACCCATCCACCGCGGTGGCAACAACCGGTTTCGCCGCCGCCAGAGACTCAATGGCCACTAGCGGCAACCCCTCGTAAAAAGAGGGTAGGACCGTTATATCCGCTAATTTAAACCACTCGGCGACGTCGGCCTGAAAACCAACGAAGCGCACCGCGCTTTCGATTCCGAGTTCTCCCACAAACCGCATCAGATCATTCTCTAAGGAACCCGTACCAACGCACACCAAACGCACCGAAGAAAACTCACGGCGAATGTCGGGAATCGCTTGCAAGAGAATCCTGTGTCCCTTCTGTGGCTCTAGCCTACCGACGACCATCAAAACGGGATCGTCCGTACCAAATCCCAGGCTCCGTTTTAGGCCTGGGGATGGGCTCTGTTCCGGACGAAACCTTCGCAAATCGCTTCCGTTATGAATCACGGTGATCTTTTCCTTCGACAGGTTCTTGTCCTCCGCCAAATAACGCTTGTTGGCATGAGAGACGGCGATGTAACGCGTAACCAGTCGGCCCACAAGGCGGTCCACCAGGAACTTGGATTTCAACCAACCCCTGCGCCAGTCTTCGCGCACGTGCGGAGTCTCGATAATCACGGGGACCCCAACTATCCAGCCAATGGGTGAAGCAAAGAGACTGGCGTAAAATAAATGAGAGTGCAGAATCTTCACTCGCCGCCTGCGTAAGATTCGCGCGAGGTGCAACATTGCTCCCACGTGGCTTGGCCTCCGCAAGGAAATGGGGAAAACTTCGACATCTATAGGTAGATCCGGCCGTAGCTTCTGGGCCAGTTCAGAAGGGCAAGCCAATAGCGGTTGAAAATAAGTGCGGTCCAGCCCGCGCAGCAACGTCAAGAGATGCTCTTCTGCGCCCCCCCTAGTTGGCTCATTCGAAAAATATAATATTGGAGTGGGAATCGGCTTCATTTGGATCATCGTCCAGCGCGCGCAGCCGCGTTTCCGGCGCAGTCCTTTATCGTTCGGGTGTTTGCGATCTTGCTCACGGCGAGTTTATCCTTCAACCGTATGCTCGAAACCAGCGGCACTTTGCATGCAGGTATACACATCGCCGATGGTTTGTACGCGTATAGGCGGTTCGCTGCTGCTCAGAAAGATTGCGTCAGAATGGGAATCCTCAGGATGGTAGCCGTGCATTCCGTTGGGCACCCATCCTTTTCCATTAAAAATCGCTTTTCGATAAGAGCCAGCCTGGGTGTAACAGGAAGACAAGCTCACCAAAACGGTGATCGCTGAAGAACACGCCGAGCTGCCGCAACTCTTCGTCCGGCACCACACGCCCGCATAGCAAATTCTCCAGCTGTCTCTGGATAACTTGCTTTGCCCGATCATTGAAGAACCAAAACCGCGCCATTGTCGAGTCATATACCGCCAGGTAATCCACAGCTGCCTTTAACCCAAGATTCTCGATCTCCTGGACCACGTCGTAACGATGCTCCACGGGTGTCATTCCGTGATCGGAAATCACGGTCATGGTCGCATCCGAGTCGATCTGCCGTGCCGCCTTGAAGATCTTTCTTAATGAAGTGTCGTACCACTTCAGCCGTTTTTTCTACGTTGTCCGGCTCTTTGCAATGCATGTGCAGAAACATGTCCATTTCACTGAGATATAAGAAGAAGAATGATGCTTTTCGCGATTGAATGTCGTTGAGTGCTTGGCGGAGAATCTGCTGGTCTGTGAGCTGATGATACGAATACACCTGATGGGCAATGCCCTTGCTGGTTAGCTGATCAAAGATCGAACGGGAACCGGTGATGCCTCCTGGATCGTAAATGTTCTTCTTCTCAACGTAGTTGAACCACGGCAGGAATCTGGGGCTTACACTGCACTCGAAAAGCGGCCCCATACCCAAGACGTGTCGTCCGAGTTCTTTGATGATCTTGCGGGTGACACGGTGATCCAATACGACGTCCGGCAGGAATTGTGCGAACTTTAGCCAGCGGAAAGGCGAGCCCTTCGGGTCATAATAAAAGAGGTTCCAATGACCAGTCACTGCCGGGGGCGCGCCCGTTAGAATCGTCGGGATCGCACCGGAACTGAATCCCAACACCGTCCGCATTGAGCTGCGATAGGGCAAGATATCGTTCAGAAATTCGCGCCCCTCCACGAAACGCCAGCCTAGCGCGTCGACGAGCACAAATATCTGCAATGGCGGCTGCTGACTCATCCCTTACTCCGTCACCACCTGGACACCTAATTGTGACGGCTGGAATCTGAGCAGAACATGCTTCGGAACGTAAAGCGCTGCCGCGCGCATCGAACGAAGGATGTAAGGTAAGGGATGACGCACTAAAAGCCTTCGGAACTCCTGGGTAGAAGTTCGTCCAAGGACCGCCACCCTATTTACGCAGCGGTTTCCCCAAGAAGCTGTCCATTGCCGAGAGTTGCACACCCCACGATAACCCAGTCGGAAAGCCTCCTGGATGACTCTGCGGTTTAGTAACCCATACGGTGCCGCCAGAAACTCCACGGCTTTACCGAGCTTGTCTTCCAGTAGTTCCCGGGATGAGCGAAGTTCTCGCTCCAAATCTCCAGGTGTAAGGCGCGACAGAACGACATGGGAATGGCCATGAGAGTGAAACTCCATCCCCGCTTTTTGCATTTCTCGTATCCATTCCCAGTTCAAAAATCCCGCTTTTCCGATATTGGCGGTATTAAGAAAGAAGTCCGCTCGCAATCTAGCTTCCAGAAGGAGCGGAAATGCCTTCTCGTAATCGGAACTGCAACCATCGTCGAAGGTGATACCAACCGATAATTTCCGTTCAAGATGATCAGGGCCCTGAGCAATTTCCCTCACGGAAGATATCTGATAACCGACCTTTTTGATTTGCTCCAAATGATCGCGAAACGCTTTTGGCGTGACCGCATATTTCCAGTTTGCCGAGCGCGCGTTGCAGTCTCGCTCTTCGGCAATCTCGTGGTACAAGAAGACTGGAGTTCCTTCGAGCACGGGCCACCTGTGTCGAACCGCTTCCTTGCCTATTGAACCCTTTGCCATACGCCTTCTTCGCGCTTGGTCAAGCAACGAAACATTCCCACCAGAAAGGCAACGTTCATTGCCAGGAGGAAATACGCAAGCAGGGCAAAGCGAACATTTCGCATTCGTTCGCGAAGGACAAATCCGAGCCCGGCCCACAAGTAGAAAAAGAGTTGTAGCAGTCCGAATAAGCCATAGCCAGGATGCGGTAGTAAAACGACGTTGCTGATTAGCAAACTACAGAGAATCAGGGGCAGAATCCATCGCAGCAACTTATGGGACACAAATGCGAAACGCCCGAATCCCCCCATAGGCACGCTGAGCAGAAACATCAGGGACGCGAAGCTCCCCGTCGCTAACCGAACTCGCCGCGTGAACTCCCCTTTGATGCTTTCCGGTGCATAGTCTGTCGCGATCGCTTCAGGGTCATACACGACTCGATAGCCCGCCTTCCGGGCATTCATTGGGATGACAAAGTCATCCAGCACGGTACCCGGGGCGAGCGGGACATACGCGCTCCGTCGCAGCGCGTAAGCCGCACCGCTGGCTGTCAAGGTCGCGCCGAGACGCGTTTCCATCAGCCGAATCATGGATTCGTACTTCCAGTAGACACCCTCAGTCTGCTGCGATTCTGCGCTGGCCTGAAATCTTAGAGCGCCACATGCGGCACCGACTCGCCCGTCCGAGAAGTGTCGAGATAGTTTCCGCAGCGTGTCCGGAGCAAAAAGTGTACTTGCGTCTGAGAATACTAGGATCTCGTGGCGAGCGTGCAGTACCGCTTGGTTCAAAGCGACTGCTTTTCCCGATCGGCTTGAAAGAAAAATCGCTTCGATGTTCGGATCCTCTAGCCTTTTCAAGATCTCGTTCGTTCCGTCAGTCGACCCATCGGACGCGAAAACAATCTGAATCTTCTCCGTCGGATAGTCCATCTCGCGAATGTTGCTGATTTTTTGCCGAAGCCTCGCCTCCTCATTGAAGGCGGGGATCAGGAGGGAGACAGAGGGTACCTCGCCCTCCTCGAGCGAAGACACCCGTCGGTTCTCCCGGTCAAAGAGGTATCGCCAGTCGCGCCGCAACTGCGCAAGGCTATAGCAAAAAAATAGGACCACGGGGTAAGCGAAGTATGTGTAGCCAACTAGCGCCAGCGAAAACCAAAAAACAATCTGCATGACCAGGGCAAAAGCGCTCATCGCGAACCGCGCCCTAACAACAATATCTTCATGGTCTTAATCAAAATCAAAAAATCAAGACCGACCGAGGCATTCTTAATGTAAAAAAGATCGTAAGCGAATTTCTCGATGTTATCTTCGATGGTTTCGCAATAGCCCCGGTTAACCTGGGCCCAACCGGTAGCACCCGGTTTCACCAACCATCGCTGGCGGTAATGCGGGATTTTTTCCACGCATTCTTGTTCCTGGTCCGGAACGAATGGGCGTGGGCCGACAAAGTTCATATCTCCCTTCAGAATATTGAAAAGCTGCGGTAGTTCATCCATGCGGCTGCGCCGCAGCAGCCGGCCAACGCGAGTAAAACGGCTATCCGTTATCTCCGCGGGACGGTGACTGTCACCCTTATCGGAGCCATCTACCATCGTACGAAACTTGAACAACGTAAAGATCTTGCCATTCTGTCCGATGCGTCTCTGACGGAAAATGACCGGGCCGGGGGAATCGAGACGTACTGCTAGTCCGATTAAAGCCATCAACGGCGACATGAGCGACAGACTCAGGGCGCTTAGAACAAACGAAAAAATACGCTCAAACACTAACAGCGGTCTGGAGATTCGAAACCCGGACGAAAACAATAACCAGCTCAAGCGCAAAGACTCAATTGGCACTTTCCCGGTCACCGCCTCGTACACATCGGCGCCGTCTTGGATCATTACGCCGCGACTCTTCAATTGCAGCAGTGCTTCCACAGGCAACTTGCCCCTTCGGTCGCCCATGCTAACAATGATGCGATCCGGTCGATAGGATTCCGCGGAGCGCACAAATTCATCTAACTCCTCCACCGCTGCCATGCTCGATTTTCCAGTCCCATTTTCGACGCTCTTCATTTGTCCGACCACGTGCACGCCCAATTCAGAGCGAGATTCCAACTCCAACAGCAGAGAGGTTGCCAGCGAACTGTCGCCCAAAATCAGCGCCCGCTGCGCGAATCGCGGCAGCGCGTTCAATTTTAGAAAGAGCCGTCGCCAGAGCAGCAACAGCATGGTCACCAGAACGAAACCGATCAGGAAAATACCCCGGCCCAATTCAAGTGGAGGATAAACGTAGTACAGAAGCGCCAGCAGTATGCACACGGTGCCCAGCACTTGGATCACACGCGTTAGCACCTCGCGTTGATTGCTCAGGATCGCGGAGTCATAAAGATCGAAATAATACATGCAGGTTATAAACGCGCCGGATACCACAGCGATCTTGAAAAAACCCTGTTCATAGCCGAGCATCAGCGAAGCGTCGTTGGCGCCAAGCCGCGCAACCGAGGCGACCACGAACGCAAGGCCTACCAGGCACGCCTCCGATATGCCAAGAAATAGCGTGCGCGCTGGAAAATAAGCGTGGAGCAACCGGATCAAGCAACGACCTCCGGCTTTGCTTCCGAAAGCTGTTCTTCCACTTCCACAGTCTGCGGGGGATAGCGCCGGTTATAGTAATTCGCTTGGTCAAACTCCGAAGCTTCATTGAGCACAACCCCAAGAAGTTTGGCGTTGTCCAGGCCGGCCAAGCCCTTCCTCAGAGTCGAAATTGGTGCCACGCCTTCGCGAACCACCAGGAGCGTGCCATTCACCCACCGCGACCACAGGTTGACATCTGCCATCGGCAACAATGGAGTCGAATCGACAACGATCCAATCAAAATAGCGAACCAATTGCGCAAACGCCTTTCCGAATCGTCCCGACTGCAAAATATCGGACGGCTGATCAAACGCTTTCCCTGCTGCCAGCAACCATAGCGGCAGGCCGTTCAGCTGGTACATGAACTGGGTAATCTCGGCGTCCGGTTTGGACCACCACTGGCCGAGCCCTTTCGCATCCTCTAATCCAAACATCGAAGTCAACGCCGGCTTGTGCAAGTCTCCCTCGATCAACAGCACCTTCGAGTTGGAGCGTCTTGCAAGAGTGAAGGCCAGATTTGCCGAAACCAAACTCTTACCCTCATTGCTTGCCCCGCTCGTCACTTGCAACGACGTAAGGTCTCCGTTCTTCCGTAAGTTTTCGATTCGCGTTGCCAGAACGCGGAATTTCTCCGCGCCCAGGCTCATCGGATCGGTCAATGCGACCAAGTGTGCCGCCGGCGATACGCGTATGTCAGCGCTCTGAGCTCCCGCCAGCCCCGCTGGCTGCGTAGCCACCGCAACTTGTGCTACCGGTACTGGCTTCGCCGACTCGGCGGCCGCTTCCGATTGCCGATTTTCTCGCTCTGACTTCCGTAAGGCTTCGTGTATTCGACTCACGCTGATTTCACTCCCGCCTGAAATTTATTATGCGTAATGTTTTTCGCTTTTAGCCCTTGTACAACGAGTAGGCATTTCCTAGTACGATGAAGACGAGTACGGCTACGACCCCCAACCGGTCCAGCCACCGCAGACGAACAAGACGTTCATCCTCTTCAGGCGTGCTCAATCGCGGAATGCCCACAAGTACACGCGACGGGACAAGGCCCTCGAGATCCTTTTCGTGGCGCACGCGCGCATCGGTAAGTTCCAGGACCGCCGTCAAAATGGCACCCACAGCCAAACCAAAAATTAAGCCGCCGACGCTCACCAAAAGATGGTTTGGCGCGGAAGGCTTATAGGGCATGCTGGGTGGATCAATGATCCGGAACTGTTCACCCTGTTGGCGTTGTTGAAGGCTCGTGGCCAGTTGGGATTGCATCTGCTTCTGAAGCAAGGAGTTGTAATTGGCTTGCGATTCCTCATAGCCGCGTGAAATGTCCGCCAGTTCCTGTTCTGTTTGCGGAGTCCCGTTCAAGCGCGCCTGATATTGGGACATTTCTGACTGGATCTTTATCTCCTGCTTGCGAAGATTCTCGATCTCCAATTGATTCGATTTCAATTGACTTTGGATCTGCATCATCGGACTTAGTGTTCCGTTCCGAAGCACCGATGCCCTATGCGATTCAGGAGCTTCGGCCTCGTTGTCCGCTTGCTGTTTGGCGGCGATTTCGTCCTCGATCTCTTTTTTTAGCTTTTCCGTCTTGGCAATGTTGCCTTTTAGTGCCACGACGTCGGGGTAGCTATCCGTATACTTCGATTGCGCGTCCGCCAACTGCACGCGTAGAACCTTGAGTTCGTTCTCGAGCGCCTCCGGAGGCGTTGCCGGCGAATCTCCGCTGACCAAGCTTTCCTGCACCGACTGGTACTGCTGCAAAAGAGACTGTAGATAGAGTTTCTGCTGCTCGGCTGCCTCAACTGCATGCTGCGTGGCTTGTAATTGAGATTGCAAGCCCGACATAATCTGAACATTGCTCGGGAGCTGGCTGGGCAGGGATCCGAGATGCGTCGCCTTGAACGCTCGTACCTTTGCTTCTTGTTCCGCAAGTTTCGCCCGTGCGTCGCTGAGGCGGCTATCGAGGAACGCCGTTGTACTCTCAGATAGCTGCTGCTGTGATTTGAGATTCTCTTCGATGAATAAGGTCGTGAGTTCGCTGTTCACCTGCTGGGCAAGCTCTGGTGTACCCGCGGAGTATCGAATCTTGAACGCGGTAAGTTCACCCGGGTGCCCCGGCGCCTGCACAAGCTCAATTTGTATATCCCTGCGCATCTGGTCCACCGGGTCCGTCGACTGCAGCTTGCTCGTCAAGCCCCCGTCCCGCGCGTACAGATGGAAACGGTCAATGGTCGCCTGAAGACGCGTGCGGCTGAGAATCTGTTGCGTCATGCTTTGCAACCGTTCCTGAAGACTAACGGAAACATTCGGCACTACGTATTGCTCGGGAACCTTCTGTTGTTCTACCAAAATCAGCGCGTCGGACTGATATGTTGCGGGTAACAGCCAGCTTACTATCCAAACCACCAGCCAGCACGCAGACAGAGGCAGCAATATCCACCAACGTCGACGTCGCACTATGGCCCAATAGTCATCCAGGCTCGCCGCCTTAGAGTCTTCTACTTCCTCAAACATCACTACCTCCCGATTGGCCTTGAAAAATCGTATGAGACGGATATCCCCGCAAGGTCATGATTCCCGCTGCTTAACCCTACGATGCTTCCGATTTGATTCAACCTCTCGAAAAACATATTCATGGACACGTTCCTGTAAATTCGCCTGCCGAATCCGACTGTGGCCGAGTAATTTCGAAATTCACTTGTGCCTGTCTTCACGGCAAGCAGCTGGTCGTTCGCCGCGGCAAGATCTATCTTCATGCTCCAGTTTGGGCTCAGTTTCCAATTAAAACGCGCCGAACCCGTATCTAGTTGCACTGCTCCGGTCAGGCCCCCTCCATCGCTCACCCCGTGCGAATAATTCAAGACCATCGCGCCGCGTCGCCCCGTTATCTGGTAAATCGCTCCGCCAGACCACGACAACGTGTTCTCTCGGATCGGTATCTGCACTATTGTGAACCCTGCATTTAAGTTCACTTGGTTGGAGATCAGCGCATATTGAGGTCCCGCATACACTGTAAGATTGGTGTGTGGCGTCAGCCGAATCTCATCAAAAACTGAGAACGAGTGCGTGGTGGTTCTGGCGCTTACTTGCTGGAATTTCAGGACTTGGCCGCTGTACTGAACGCCTATTTGATTTCGCGGGGTTATCTGCTGCGCGACGTAAACCTGACCTGAGGCTACCTGAAAACCAACCAATGTCGGATTCGTTGTAGAGCTTGACGAAGTGCTGCCGTAATGGCTCAAAGTGTAATTTCCGCTCAAACCCAACGTCGTGTGCTGGCGCGGTTGGTATGAATACTGCGCCTGCGAAAGGTTCGCTGTACGCCGCACGTTAGGGAGAAATACGCTCTGATTCGGGGCAACCACGGGGCCCGGCGTCGTTCCAAACGGCTGGGAACCAAACTGCTGGAATGGATCGGTGCTCAGTACATAGTTTTGCTGCACTGAAAGGGAGCTGTGTTTCGACACCAGCCAGGTAAAATGCCCGCTGAACATGTTCGTAAATTGGTCGGCGAATAATCCGTGCTGACTTACATCGATTCCCGGGCTATAACTCACGCCGTAGTCAAATCGCCGAAAAGTCTGGAGCATGGAAAAGTTCGGTCTGAAAGAGTAGCCAATATCAGACCGCTTCGTGGTCGATGAAATAATGGCGTTATCGTCGTAACGCGCCCCAGCTTCCAGCCTTGCTGAGAACATATTGGAGCGGACCGCTTCGGCTCCCGGAGTTGCTGTGGGCATCTGGCCGCTCGCCACTGCGGGCACATTGGGCGCGGAGGGGCCAGCAAACTGTCCGCAGACCTTGCCGGGCATCAGCAAGAAGACGACGCCCGCCACAATCTGCGTGTGCATGTATCTGTATGCCATAACCTAATTCTCCGCTTACGGAACGACGATCGTATCGCCAGGCTTCAGCGTGATGTCGTTTTTAAGATTCTTGCCCTTAATGGCATCCTTATAGTTGAATGACAACTTTGCTCGAGTGCCGTCGGGCATAGACCGCAACACGTAAATCTTCGTCTGCTTAGCGAAATCTCGGAATCCGCCAGTCAATGCAATCGCGTCTAATACCGTCATCGATCCGGTCAGTGGATATGCTCCCGGCTTCGCCACCTCGCCGACGACGTTGAAATGGTGACTCCGTGGATCGGTCACAATCACGGTGACCTCGGGATTCGCGATAAAACCCTTCAGACGTTTACCTATGTCATCTTGCAACTGCAAAGGAGTCATCCCACTCGCCTGTATTTCCCCAATCAAAGGCAAGGTGATCTTCCCGTCTGGTCGCACCGGAATCGCGCGAGAGATCTCTCTCTCCTTCCATACGTCGATATCCAGTAGGTCGTTCTCGCCGATCACGTAGGTCCTGTTGTCCACCTGCGAATTGCCCTGAGCCGACGCAGGCTGCGCACTCTTGGAGGGCGCTGCCGACTCCGCTGCAGCCGTGTCAGTCGTCTTTTTGGGCTCCTGCGCCATTGCGGAAAGCGCTACCATCGCCGGCAAGACTAGCAGCCACTTCCCACCTCTTAGAATTGCGACCCGCATTTCCTTCTCCTTTTTCTTTATTTCACTCATCGCTAAGCTCACCGGACGGGGGACTTTTCCGGCTGTTACGCGTTGGCAAGCCGGCTTCCTTCAACTTATAGAGCAATGCGCGATAGCTGATTTCCAGTGCGCTCGCAGCCCGTCGGCGGTTCCAGTTGTGAGCTTGCAATGCCTTGACGATAATCTTTCCTTCCAACTCGCGAACAGCCTCACGCGTCGCCTTCTTCAGCGAGAGCATGGTGCCGTCTACACCTTCGGAATCTACCCGGGCCGCGCTCTCTTCGCTCATCTGCAGCGTGATGACGTCTTCTGATCCCAATATGACGTACCGTTTAATCAGGTTCTCGAGTTCGCGAATATTCCCTGGCCAATGGTACCGCTGCAGCACTTCAAGTTTTCGCGCCGAGAACGGCTGCGTCGTCCGATCGAATCTTTCGCTGTACATCTGCCGCAGTGAGTCGCAGATAAGCGGAATGTCCGCGGCACGCTCTCGCAAGCTCGGCACGTGAATGCTCACCACGTTAATGCGGTAGAACAAATCCTGCCGGAATGATCCCTTCCGAATTTCTTCTTCCAAGTTGCGGTTCGTCGCGCAGATTATTCGCGCATCGACTTTTTTGTCCTCTTGCCCGCCCACCGGACAGAACTGGCCGTCTTGGAGCAGTTGCAGTAGCTTGGCCTGCAGGCTCGGATCGAGTTCCGCAATCTCGTCTAGAAACAGCGTTCCGTGCTGCGCCATTTCCACCCGGCCCGGCTTCGTGTCGTTCGCTCCGGTGAAAGCGCCCTTCTGGTAGCCGAACAACTCGCTCTCCATCAAGGTTCCAGGAATCGCCGGGCAATTTACCTTAACGAAGGGACCGAAGGCCCACGGTGAACGGGCGTGAATCAGTCGGGCGATGACTTCCTTGCCGGTGCCGTTTTCGCCGCGGATCAATACCGGCACACTGGCCCCTGCTACCTTCTCGACTTTCTGGCGAACTGCCCGCATAGCCTCGGACTGACCGAACACTAGGGCATCCGGCAAGGCACCCGGACTTAGCTCTGACCTGATCCTATCGCCGCTGTGCCCTACTGGAATACCCACAAGCTCCATCCGCTGACAGAGCATTACTGAGCTCTGTGAATGTCGCATATCCTTGCACACTTAAATCCAAGGCACGTGCGTATGTTAGCCACGCCCTGAACCGGAAAAACTACACTAAAGCTTTTATATACAGTAACTTATAAGAGATATGGGGTCGGTGCCACAGGCCCTGTTCTATCCTGATCGGCACCGAATTACGTCGGAATGGAAAATCTTTTCACTTACCGCCGTGCGTTTTTCCTGAGAACGCACGAGCACATCTGCTCTCCAAGGAATCCGATCGGCAGTCCGGCGTCTCCCGCCCATTTGGTTCGTTGGATGGCGAGAGACAGATATCTCCACCGGGGTACTGGCTCATTTTATGTTTTACTTGAATTATGGGGGGAAAGCTTCAGGCTCTGCCATTTTCTCCACGAATGATGTCATAGCGTTCGATTACTGCCGCCACGCCCATCCGCGAGCTTCCGTCTTCCATGCGTTTCTCAACGCGAACGACCTTGCCCAGTGCTCGCACAAAAACGTCCGAGCCGTGTGTAATTTCCGCAGGTAGTGTCAGGGTAATGTCCAGTTCCGAACCCGGTTCCAGGTCTTGATCTAATACGAAGTAAACACCACGCGTGGAAACGTCGCGCGTCTTGCCTTTTTGCGTGTCACTAATGCGCTCTGCAGGCACACGAATGATAACGGGCAATGATAAATCATAACGCCGTGCAACGCGCCTTTCCGTCATTACCCCCATCCTCCTGGATCCCTCGCGGCGGATATCCTCCGCGCCCTTTCTTCAATTTACCACTGCGTCATCCAGCAGGCTCTGGCATGGTTAATCGTCTCAATCTTGCGCGACAATACCGGAATCACGTGCTTTGCGCCATGGGAAAATTGTTCCGGTACCTACAGGCCTCACGGTCCTCGCTTGGGCAAGGCAGAGCTCAAATCCGGCGGCCTGAAGTCTTACTGGTTCCGAATCCCTCCAACCGCCACCGTTTCTTCGGCTGCAACATTGCTTGCCGGCGCCGCGCGCCGCGTCCTCGGAGTATCCAGGTTGAATTGGCGCATCTTGTACAGCAGAGCCTTGTAACTAATGCCGAGCATTTTCGCAGCGTCCTTGCGGCACCAACGCGTCTTTTCCAGCGCGTCCGCGATCGCTTCCATTTCTGCCTCATCCTTTAGGCCCCGCACCAAAGCCTTCAGACCCTGTTCGCGAGGAAGGGTAGGCTCCTGCCGCGGAGAGGTGCGTTGCCGAGCCGATGACATCTCAACCAGCTCGCGCAGGCTGCCTTCGTCGTCCTCAAGGATTACGTAACGCTTTACGAAATTCTCCAGTTCACGGAGGTTTCCCGGCCACGGGTAATTCACCGCGGCATCCAACAAGTGCTTCGACGGCCCATGCGATGGCTTTCCGAATTTCTCGCTATATTTCTCGAGGAAGTGACGGAACAGCAAGGGGATCTCGGCAGTCCTTTCGCGCAGCGGCGGGACCAGGATGGATAGCACGTTCAATCGGTAGTACAAATCCTCGCGAAAGCGACCCGTCTTCATCGCTTCCTGCACATCCACGTTCGTGGCCGCAAGAACGCGTACGTCCGTATCGATCAAGTGCCGCCCACCCAGCCGCGAATATTGATGGTCCTGCAGCACGTGCAGGAGCTTTGCTTGCAAATGCGTGCTCATCTCCGCGATTTCGTCCAGGAAAATTGTGCCTTTATTGGCCAATTCGAATTTCCCGGGTTTCGAGCGAACGGCGCCGGTGAATGCTCCCTGTTCAAAT
>Ga0206902_10139_pt1 | contig 19373 bp, 23 predicted proteins | sample Alteio_BWOrgHeat_44_FD_153242 | JGI IMG/M metagenome (GOLD analysis project Ga0206902, IMG submission 153242) | Enriched cells from forest soil in Barre Woods Harvard Forest LTER site, Petersham, Massachusetts, United States -... | ecosystem: Environmental > Terrestrial > Soil > Temperate forest >... | reverse complement strand
AACATGAAATGAATATTCAGAAGATGGTGACTGGTGCTGTAGAAACAGAGCTTGTAGCAAAGGCAAGAGATGGTGTTGGTGCCTTTAAAAAAAATTATTTTTATTTAGCTTCGATTATCGTTCAAATCGTGACGACAGTTTTTGTTGCCATGTCGGGTTTGTATGTTCCAGGCATAGTTTTAGGGGCAATTGCCATTGTTCAGATTAAAGCTTATCGAAATTTAAAAGCTTCATTGGTTTCAAATTTAGATCAGCAGCAGAAGCTATTGTCTAGCATTTTTGATCAAACAATACTTTATCTTATGGAACGCTGGAAGCAGAAAACTCAGCACATGATTAAAACATTTAATCAGAGAAGCCCAACCAAGCAAGTTCATCAAGCAGATAACGATGAAGCACTGAAAGGTATTGGTGATGAGTATGATAAAAAAGATGAAAACATTGTTTTTAGACGTGCATACCTCATTTTCACAACTCAGCTTCCAGCTTTACCTACCAACCTTATAGAGTGTTGTAAAAAAGTCTCATTCGGTGCTGATGCTCTTAACTTGTCTCAAAATGTAGACAGTGCACGCGAAAGAAATAAAGGGTACGTAAAACTCAAAGTTGAAAGTAATCACCCTGTGGCATATGTCGATGAGGAGTTAAAATCTGCCGATAGCAAACTAGCTGACAGCCAATAGAAAATGCGAATATGGACTGAATGGACGCAATGGACTAAATGGACGGGATGGACAAATTAGGTCTATCCTACTGAATACTGTTTACTGTGTACTGTTTACTTGTCTCGACTTTTCTTGGATGACGAGCTGCTCTTTTATGGTCTCATAAGGCACTGTAGGGGCATTTTTGTTTATTCCTTCGCAGTAGTTAGCTGCCTCTTCCCAATCTTTTTTCGATTTCAAATGTCGCGGCCACCAAGGAAATGTACGACATTGTATGGGACGAAGTTGATAAACAGAACACTTGTTATCTTTCAGAAAAATACAGTCGTAATTTTCAGAATGTTCTTTAAGTGAAAATCGCTTGTCTACTTGTCTAACATAAGTGTGAATGAATTTCTCTGTTGTGATTTTAAAGTGTTTTGCGAGTAACGCAATCTCTTCTTCATTGATCCACACATATCCTGGACTCCCTGTGCAGCACTGTCCACACTCTGTGCACTGAAAACTCAACCCTTCAGAATACCAAGGCTCTTCCTCATATAACTTTAAAGCCTTGCTCATTCCTGTTCCTTATCTTTAATAATCTGTCTGATGCCTGCAACAACAAATAGAATTAAAAAAATCAGGCAAACAATGCCCACAACGCCTGCTTCAACAAATAAACTCGCTAAAAACATATCACCCTAAAAATAAAATTATCTAACAAGTTTAAGGGAAGAAAAAGCAATTGTCAAGGAAACGGTAATCTGTTAAATTTTAACGCCATACTTTAAAAAATTAGTTAAAAAGGAAACTTATGCAGGCACAAAATCAGAGAGAACATTGGGGAACTCACCTCGGCTTTATCTTGGCCGCGGCAGGATCTGCCATTGGCTTAGGTACGCTGTGGAAATTTCCTTACGTTACAGGAGAAAACGGTGGAGGCATTTTTGTTTTTACCTATATTCTTTGCACTTTTTTCATCGGGATTCCTGTTTTTATTGCAGAACTTATTCTTGGTCGTAAAGCACAACGCGGAGCTGTCGGAATTTTTGCTACCTTATCGCATAATTCTACCCTTTGGAAAGGAGTGGGTTGGCTCGGTGTCGCCTCATCATTCTTGATTATGTCTTACTATAGTGTTCTCGCAGGATGGGGATTGAATTACGTTTTCATGTCGCTAAATCAGTTCTATGTGAACCGTTCTGCAGCGGATATTGCTTCGATTTTTGATGTGTTGCAATCTTCCGGAGACATCACTCTCTTTTGGCATTTCCTGTTTACTGCTATCACAATCGCTGTTGTTTATCCTGGAGTCCGTCAAGGGATTGAATACTGGAGCAAATTCATGACCTCCGGTTTATTAGTTTTATTAGTGGCTTTGTGTGCTTACACCATAACTTTAGAGGGTTTTCACGAAGCCGTTAACTTTCTTTTTTCTCCGGACATGGCAAGATTTAAGCCTTCTGCTGCATTGGAAGCGTTGGGACTCTCATTTTTTACTTTGAGCCTTGGTCAAGGGATTATGCTGACATACGGAAGTTACATGCGGCGCACTGAAGATATCCCACGCACAAGTTTCATCATTGGATTCATGATTATTGTTGTATCGATTTTGGCGGGATTAATGATTTTCCCTGTGATTTTTACTTTTGGATTCAAGCCTGAAGAAGGCAGAGGACTAGTATTTAAAATCTTGCCTCTTTTGTTTGGTAAGTTGCCCGGGGCATTACTGATATCGACAGCATTCTTTACACTGTTTGTGTTTACAGCGTTGACATCATCTGTAGCATTAGTGGAAGTGGTTGTGGCAAACTTTATTGATCTCTTAGGTTGGTCACGACGCAAAGCCGTATTAGTTACAGGGATTGCCTGTTTTGTGTTTGGGATCCCAAGCGCACTTTCAGGAACTGACTGGTTGTTTGCGAATTGGAAAATGATTTACGGAAAAACATTTTTTGCCACGGTTGACGACCTTGTGTCTATCTGGTTTTTACCGATCGGTGGGTTAATGATCTCTATCTTCGCGGGTTGGTTCCTGGAAAAGCGCATCAGCCATGAGGAATTCAAAGCCGGCACAAACTGGGGCTGGATGTGGCGTCCATGGCTTTTCTTTATGCGCTGGATCGCTCCAATTGCAATTATTCTGATCATACTGCAAAAGAGCGGCCTCATCGATGTCGACACCTTAATACGATAAGTTAAGCAACAATCTTTTATTAGTACACTCTAAATTTATCGCAAAGGCGCAAAGGCACGCAAAGACGCAAAGAAGAACAAAGTAAAAGAGATTACTTGTAGAGAATTTAGAGTATTTTGAAATTGTCTTTCTTTTGAGTTGAATTTTATTTCTTTGCGCCTTTGCGCATTCTTTGCGTCTTTGCGATAAATTTAGAGTTTACGGAAATAATTTGTGGTTTACTAATGATTTGTACAACAATGCCTTTCAGATTTCAGATTTTCTTTTATTAGTTAACGGTGAGGTCTTCGGGGATCATGGAAAGCGTGGCGTACTTGCCGCCCATTTCACGAAGAAGGGATGCCCACATTTTTTCTGGCTGTGTATGAAATAATGTATTAGCAGAACAGGGATGAATAAACCAACCACCATCCAGGAACTCTCTTTCAAGCTGTCCAGCGCCCCATCCGGCATAACCGAAGCAGAGAAAAATTTCTGGTCCAGCTGTATCGGACAATGCCTCTTGCAGAAATTGCAGATCTCCCCCTAAATAGACGTTGTCACATATCTCAAGAGTCTGCTGTGGCACTTTGTTGCTAGTGTGAAGCAGCATCATCTGATTTGTTTGGACTGGGCCTCCAGCACGCATCCCTACATTGGCGTTGGCAAGATTGTGAATGTTGACAATCTCTTCAGGCAATTCCAAATCGAGACTTTTATTAATCACAAGCCCAAAAGAACCGTTTGGATTATGCTCGCACACCAATACTACAGCGCGAAAAAAAATTCCAGACTCCACTTCCGGAGTAGCAATCAACAAGGTTCCCTTTTGTATTTGTGAGTACATAATTCCTATCTTTTTTCTGTGAGCTCTGTTTTTTCACAAACAGTTTTGTCAATTACTTGCTGATTATACATTTTCAACGCTTCTTCCATTCTAGTGACCCTTCTCAGTAACTCTGCAAACACCTTGGCAAACTCTGGATCAGCCTGCAATGGGAATTCACAATTGGCTTCCGCATTATCCAACACCATTCCAACACGAGAGAGTGAAGCGGTGATCTGATCAATCTCATCGTTGAAGTAATTTCTAAACTCTTGCGGAGATTGTAACTTCTGCAAAAGGTTCAAGCGGCGAGCGCGTAAACGTTGCCACCCCTTATCTGTGCTATATAGCAAGCCGTAATGGTTTATGTCATCGAAAACTGTTTCACCCTTGCTTAATAACGAGGTAAGCTGCAGATAAAAATCGTCCTTAGCAAGTAACCTACCCGCCGAGCCCTCTCCTCGATTGACGCGCTTTACAACTTCATCGAAACCTTTTAAGGAGTCATCGAAAATGTCCCATGAGACAGGCAATCGTGTCGCTAATTCAGACGTAAATACTTGAAGATTAGTAATAATTGCCGTTAAATCTTCAGGTTGATTGAGGGCTGCAGTAATTTCCTTCAAGTTCTGAGCTGTATCCGCAATTTTTTTCACAAGCTGCTCAGTACGTATCTCATCAATGACCCCAGAAACGTTGTCCAGGGCACGACCCACTTTTTCAGACACGGTTTTAATTTGAGCCATTGCTTCTTCCACGTTTCCAGGCTGACTGGCATACAAAATGTCTTTACTCGTCACTAATTTTGGCACTTTGCCCGGTTCTGGTGTTTGAGGAATAATGGCCACAGACTTTTCTCCTAACAAACCCGAAGTGCGCGTTGTGATTAAATCTGTATCGTAAACTTTAATTCCTGAATCGATGAGCAATTTCAACTCATAAATATAATAGTGTCCATTTTCATCCTTGGGACCTTCACGAGCATCTTTGACGATTTTAATTTCCGCAACTTCTCCAACAGCTTTCCCAGCCAAAGTCACGCGTGTTCCTACATTAATTTTATCCAAATCTGTAAAACGCGCATAAATCACTTGTCCTTCATCCCCAGGTGATGGATGGAGAAACAGAATGATAAATACGACAATAGCAAGTGCCGCAAAGACAAACATTCCAATAATGGCATTCTTAAATTGATCAGTCATATGTGTTTCCTAGCATGACAAATTCGTAATATGTAGTCAGAAGCAGAAGAAAATCTGAAATCTGAAATATGAAATCTGAAAGAAGGCATTGTTAGGTAAATCATTTTTATTCCGTAGGCAAATGCTGTTGAATCAGCCCGTAAGCATTTGATTTTACACATGATGAACCATAATACCTTTTTCAGATTTCATATTTCAGATTTCAGATTTTTTTTTCTGACTTCTGACTTCTGGCTTCTGACTTCTCCCTTTTCACCATTTTACGAAAGCGTTCTCAAAAAATGAGTGAATAGCAGGATCTTTAATTTTTAAAAACTCTTCTTTAGAAGCAACATGCACAATTTTTCCGTCTTCATGATAAGCAAGTCGATCTCCGACCTCCAATGCAGAGCGAATATCATGTGTCACAACAACGCTCGTGGCATTCAGCTCTTTTTTAGTTGCATTAATCAAATCGTTAATTTGCATTGCGGTCATTGGATCCAAACCTGTCGTCGGTTCGTCATACAAAATAATTTCAGGGCGATACACAATCAATCTAGCTAATGCCGCTCGCTTCCGCATACCCCCAGATAGCTCTGAAGGCATTTTCTGTTGAGTTCCTTCAAGCCCTACCATCTTTAAGGCATGGTCAACACGGTTTTTTCTTTCATCACGTTTTAATTTTTTTTCATGCTGCTTCAAATAAAAAGCGGTGTTGTCTCCAACATTCATGGAATCAAACATCGCTGAACCCTGAAACAACATTCCGACACGTTTTTGGTGCTCATCACCAGTGTCAGGCATGCCTGTAATGCGTTGTCCAGAAATTTCAACGTAACCTTTATCGGGCTTTTCAATTCCAAGAATTTGTCGTAATAATACACTTTTGCCTACTCCTGAGCGCCCCAGGATGACTAATGTCTCACCTTCATAAATTTCTAAATCCAATCCTTTAAGGACTTGAAGGTTGCCGTAACTCTTCCAAAGATCATGCACCTTGATCATTGGTTTGTTGCGATGCAAATCTGATTCTTCTTTTTCTTGCGTTACCACCAGAACTGCTCCTTCAAATAGGTGTAGGTGTTATTCAAGAACACCGTAAGGAGAAAATTTCCGACCAAAATTACGGAGTAGCAGATCACCACACTATTTGTTGTTGAACGTCCAACACCAGCAGCTCCACCCCTTGTCGTCATCCCTTTGTACGATGAAATAGTGATAATGATGATTCCAAAGACAAAACCTTTAACAAGACCCATGAATACGTCATAAAGATGAATCTGATCACGCAAAGGGTCTATATATGAGTGTGAGGGCATTCCATAATAATCAACAGCAATGATATAGCCTCCCAATACCCCCATAGCACAACTAAAAATTGTCAAAATGGGTAGCATTACTGTACCTGCAATAAATCTGGGAGCAACAAGATAACTCAATGGATTGACTGCCATGGAACTTAAAGCGTCGATCTGTTCAGTCACGCGCATTGTTCCTAATTCCGCGCAGATGGCTGCTCCGACACGACCAGTAATCATAAATGCCGTCAACACAGGCCCAAGCTCCACAAGCATTGCCTTTGTCACCATCAGCCCGGTTGCACTTGCTAACCCTTTGTCAGACAGTTGAAAGTACGCTTGTGCTGCCAACACCATCCCTGTAGAAAAACCGGTGATTGCCACAACAGGTAATGAGCGAACACCAATTTCGTACATCTGATCGCGAATCAAATCCCAGCTAGGGGGACGCTTGAAACACAACCAAGTGACAGTGGAAACCAAAAGAAAGTAACTGCCGAGGTCGTTGAAAAATTTTGAGGTTTTAGAATTAAACATGGCCCTTCAGTACATCTTGAGTCTATTTTTGTTAAAACCTCTATCTTGGATTTTCCACACTGACCGAGCCAGCGATCAGATACAATGGCGGAGATCGATGTGCCTCAAAAAGCGGACCTTCAACGGTCACAATTTGTTGATTATTTTCTGCAGTAAGAAGCTGCTCTTGAAGATAGGGTGGCAATGGATGCGTTGCCGGATTAGCGATAATTGTCATTCCGGACGATGACGGCGTTAATGGTCCAAGCAATTGAAATGTAGTTCCATCACCAATAGAAATAAGGGCAAAATTTTGGTCATCATGAGTGATCGTACCGGTGACTCTCATGCGAATTTCTTGTAAAAAAATGCCGATCATCGCAGTGGCAGCCTGCAGTTGCGGATAAGAAAATATGACGTTGGGTCTCCATGTTAAAATCGCTTGTCCAGCATTTTGATCCATTTGTACACTGGAGACACCTGCAAGCTTATTGTACTGGTCTGTAAGTCCACGGATACATGACGAAGAACATTGTCCAGCCGTCCAGCGCAAAGTTACCGTTTGTATATTTGCAAAAAGAGAAAATTGCGAAAACAGGGCTGTAAACAACACCAAGACATATATTTTCATTTTTTTCATAAATCACTCTCGTTTAGAAACGTAAACAGTAAACAGAGAGAAGGGGTCAGACGTGGAATCGTGGAATTCTAATCTCAGTATGAAACAAGACTAAATCGTAGAATTCCACGATTCCACGTCTGACCCCTTCTCCTCTCTTAATCACCCTCAACTTCAGATTTATTCTGAGCAGCTTGTGGAGGCTTTACGTTTGCTTTTTGCTGTTGTTGATGCTTCTGCATGCATTTTGCAAAACGCTGAGCTTTCTGTTGTTGAACATTATCCAGCATCTCTTGAATCTGCTTATCGTCTTTTACGCCATGCGCTTTTAATACAGCAGCGAAATTTTCAAAAAGTGTATCTCTGAAAATTTTCACAGCTGCTTGTCGTTGCTGCGGATCTTTTAAAGGATTGCTTTCAAGTTTTGCCGCTTTTTCTTCAACAATCTTTAAGATATTCTTATCGCGATCGGCAAGCTCTTTAGTAATTGCATCCCATTGATCTTGAGGAACTTTATACTTTGCAAGAGTCTCTTTTACAAAAACGCTAGGAAAGTAAGATAAAAGAATCTCTCTCGAACATTCATCTTCATCAGCATGTACAGCATTCGGTACAGAACAAATGCCCACAGCAAGAAAAAGGGCTAAAATAGATTTTCTCAATAATGTGCTTTTCACGAGTTCTCCTTGGTTAAAGCAATTTTTGTAAAGACCGTCTTGTAACACGATCTTTGTTCCCCTGTCAAGAGAGTTGAAAAATCTGAAATCTGAAATATGAAATCTGAAAAGAAGGAAAGAATATGCAAAGATGAAAGAAAATTTCAGATTTCATATTTCAGATTTCAGATTTTTTTATCCTAAACAGGGTTGCAGGCGCATTGATTGCTGCTGCTTGATATAGTTAAACATTTCACGAATTTGACCGTCATTGCCCACATTATATCCATGAAGGACATCACTGAAGATTTCATAAACGGTTTGATACAACAATTCTGCTGCTCGCGACCCATCAAATGGATACTCCAAGGGATTCGGATTCATTCTATTTGCTCGAATTTTTATGATTTCCGGAACATCCTGTGAACGACTTTGCAAGAGGTCAACGATGGGACCCCAGTCACTTTGCGAAATTGTGCGATAGTGCATGCTCAATGCCTGTTTAACAAGATCGGGACTGAAAAATGTAAGCTTCAGATCTTTGTAACAACCTGGTTCGTCATTGTATGCGGACAAAATGCCAGCATAAAAAATAGGCATCAGCAACAAAATAGCAAGCAGACGTGACATAAATCCCTTTTTAAAGTTTTTTGGTTGTATACCGAAATGGTTTGAAAATTTGGTTTATGAGCGCGCCAAAGCCCCGGGGTTGAGTTATCAGAAGTGGGTCAATATTAATCAATATGGACCCACTTCTGATAACTCAACCGCGGGGCTTTCGCGCAGCTCAGAAACCAAATTTTGAAATCATTTCGGTATATACAGAAATGACCTACTTATAGCAACATTTAAAAAAAAGGAGTCAGAAGTCGGAAGCCAGTAGTCAGTAGAAAAATAAAAGTAAACAGTACACAGTAAACAGTATACAGTAGTACTTATCGAGCTCATAAAGTTACCTTCTTTTCTCTTTCTACTGACTACTGGCTACTGACTACACAAATTCAAATAGAAGTTATGCCATGATTATTGATGGGAAAAAAATTGCTGAAGAGATTGAATCGGAAATCCAACAAGAAATCCAAAAGCTAAAAGGACGTCGTCCTGGCCTAGCTGTTATTCTTGTTGGAGATCATCCCCCTTCACACATATATGTAAACAAGAAAATCGAAGCATGCCACAAAGTTGGTATACATTCCGTCAAACGTCAATTCCCCAATGACATCACTGAAGAAAAACTGCTCATCGAATTACAAAAATTAAATCGAGATCCCCATGTCGACGGAATTTTGGTGCAACTTCCACTACCAAAACAGATCAATCCGATCACAATTATCCAATCGATAACACCAGAAAAAGATGTCGACGGCTTGCATCCGATTAATGTTGGAAAGTTGTTTAGTGGTGACACCTCCGGATTTGTCTCATGCACTCCTTTGGGCATTAAAACGCTTCTGGAGCGTGCTGGGATCAATGTTCAAGGAAAACGTGTTCTTGTTCTGGGAAGAAGCAATCTTGTTGGCAAACCTGTCGCAGCGCTTCTTATGCAAAATGCTGATGGAGCCAACGCTACGGTAACCGTTGCCCACAGCCTATCCAAAAACATCCCAGAGCTATGTCGCTCTTCTGACATAATTATCTCCGCTATGGGAAATCCAAAATTTATCACTTTGGAGATGGTGAAAGAGGGAACTGTTATCATCGATGTCGGAATTATAAAAATCGATGATCCCACTCTTAACAAAGGTTATCGTATTGTAGGCGATGTCGATTTCGATGCCGTCAAGGACAAGTGTTCATTCATCACTCCAGTTCCGGGAGGCGTCGGTCCCATGACCATCGCCATGCTGCTCAGCAACACCCTCAAAAGCTTTTTGAACAAGATTGACAGGGATGCAAAACAAACACGATAAAAAAGAAAAAACAAACAAGATAGGCAGGATCGCCTGCGGCGGCAGGATAAAGAGGATAAGAAAAAGGATTTTGTTTTTAAATCTTGCTGATCTTGCCGCCGAAGGCGATCCTGCCTATCTTGTTTTGTTTTATCCTGTTCGATCTTGTTTATCTTGTTTGTTTTTTTCTTTGTGTATCTTGTTAATGTGTTCATGCCAAAATAGCACTGTAGCTCCTGTAAGCACAGTGTTGAAAGGCAATGTCATGACGATCGATTACAAAATTATCATTGGATCCCCTGTTGATGAAATGCAGAAAAAAACAATCGAAGAATTAGTGTCAGCAACATTTTCGGAAATCAATACTATCTATAATAAATGGAATCCACACTCTGAAATATCCACACTGAATCAATTGAAAGGTAAGGTGACTTACCCCATCTCACAGAAATTAGAAAGCTTTCTAAAATTTACAGATCAAATTGTAAAAATGACTGAAGGCCGTTTTGACCCTACTATCGAGCCGATCCAAAAGCTTTGGAAAGAAAAACTCGCGAACGGAGAAATCCCGACAAATAAAGAAATAGCTAAAATAGCACCAGCTGTTGGTTGGGATAAAATCCATGTTGAAAACGGATATTTCTATAAAGATCATGATCATACAGCTATTGATCTTGGCGGTATTGCCAAAGGGTTTTGCGTAGATCTACTTGTCGAAAATCTAAATGCTGCAGGTTATCCGCATGTATATGTCGAGTGGGGAGGAGAAATTCGTTGCTCCGGAAAACACCCCTCAGGACGTCCATGGAGAGTTTTTATTAGCAATCTTGGCGATCAGCAACAAGAAAACGGCATCGCAGAAATAGACCTCATTGATCAAGCCATTGCCACCAGCGGAGATTACTTACAAAACTGGAAAATAGGGACGGCAACGTATTTTCATATTTTCGACGCCACAACCAAGCGTCCACTTGTTTCAGCTCCTCACAGCATTGCCAGCGCTAGCGTAGTTGCACCAACGTGTGCTTTAGCAGATGGCCTTGCCACTGCAGCCATGACATTTTCCACAGTTGAAGAAGCACAACAATGGTCTGAACAAATCAACAAGTTATTCCCGGAAACACATTTCTGGTTCATTGAAAATGCAAGAGAGAAGTCAGAAGAAAAATCTGAAATCTGAAATATGAAATCTGAAAGGCGTTGTTGCATAAATGTTTCGCCACTTCGTGGCTCAATATTTTTTGTGAATGTACCGTAGGATCCCTCGCTGCGCTCGGTCTCCTACGGCTAGCATATGTCGTCGCTTCGCGACTATTTACCACGACGTGGTTTACTAATGAATTCTTATTGCACTTTAAATTCTGCCAGAGATGTATCGTAGCAATCTCATAGGGATACTTGAAATCGCGAAGCGATAAAATAGTCGCGAAGCGATGACATATGCTAGCCGTAGATGAGCGCAGCGAGTCTACGGTATATTGAGAAGACATTTTGAGCCACGTAAGTGGCGTTACACATTTATGCAACATTAAGTCGTAAATTATAACCTCAGAAGGCTGTAGCCTTCTGAGCGCAATCCTGCAACCACATCCGCAATTTTATCTTGCGGAACCTCGCATTGATTCAATACACGTACAAACATCTCTACGGACGTGCCAAACTCATCTGAAATGACGTCTGAAGCCCCTAAACGGTACATCTGATGCACTTCTTTCATATGTCTCGTTCTCACAATCAGATACGCTTCAGGATTAATTTTTCTAACAGCTGCAACAATCCTGTGAGCGGCTTGACTATCGTTAATCATGATCGCAACAGCTTTTGCTTGTTTCACATTCACATGATGCAACACAGTATCATGCGAGGCATCTCCAAAATGAATCGGTATTCCTCTTCGCTTTTCCATTTTAACTGTGTCAGGATTAAGCTCTAAAGCAACATAACGTAAACCTGATTCCTTGGCAGCACGTGCCAGGTTTTGTCCTGCAATACCAAATCCAATGATAACGATATGATTTTCATGTTCTGTTTTATCTAATTCATCGCCCAAGACCATTCCTGACTTAAGCTTCGATGAAAATGGCAAACGCAAAATTTGATTGGCTATCTGGTTTGCATAGGTCATCAAACTTGGACTGACCATCATCGTCAGCAATGACACAGATAGAAAAAGCTGATAATCATCATCATCCCAAAAACCTTGTGCTAGTCCTGCACTCGCTAAAACAAACGCAAATTCTCCAACCTGACTCAAAAACACACCACCCAAAATCATAATGCGCAATGGCATTTTTAAAAACATGGCTGTCAATGCTACTACAACTGCTTTAATGGCTATAATTCCCAGCGCTAACAAAATAATCGTTCCTGGCTGCACCATCACAAATTCTAAGTCCAACAACATACCGATGGAAACAAAAAATAGGCTTGCAAATATGTCCTGGAGCGGCAAAATATTTCCGATCGCCTGGTGGCGATACTCAGATTCCGCGATGATCAATCCCGCCATGAAGGCTCCAATCGCCAGGGAAAGACCCATGTACGCTGCCATCCATGCCACAGTGGCACAAATCGTTAAAACGCTAAATAAAAATAATTCCCGACTTCTTGTGCGGGCCGAATGGTATAACATAAAGGGCACGACTTTCATCGCGCCTACAAAAACTACTGCTGTCACCGCGATAGCTCCAAACAAAGAAGCAACAGTTTTTATATCGAGACTTTGATGATCTTTACCGAACAATGGCAACAAAATCATGATCGGTATCGCGACCATATCTTGGAAAATTAAGATGCCAAGGCTCAAACGGCCTTGTGGAGAATCGGTTTGTCCGAAAGCTTCTAACGACTTCAGTACTATCGCCGTACTACTCATCGATAGTAGCAAACCCAATAGAATGGACTCTCCGATTGACCTTCCTCCTACACGTGCAAGCACGAAACAGATCACTGTTGTCATCAAGACTTGCAGTGTTCCTCCGTAAAGAAAATAGAGTTTGGTTTCCCAAAGTTTTTTTAAGGAAAATTCTAATCCGATAGTGAAAAGCAGCAGCATAATTCCAATTTCCGCAAGCATTTCCACTTCTACACCTCCTTGAATAAGGTGTAAGCCATGTGGACCGGAAATCAGTCCCGTCACGAGAAAGCCAACAATCGAAGGGATTCCTAGTCGATTGCAAACCCACAAAACCATAACAGCAAGACTGAATATGAGGACAATATCTCTTAAAAGATATGATTCCATCTACGTCCTTTTGTTTTAACCTGAGTTTTGGGATAAAGTTACAACACAACACGCCCAATAAGGCATCTTACTAAACAAACAAATTTTTTAACACCCTTAATTTTTATCAAAAAAAGTAGACAGTAGTCAGTAGAGCGGTGATGCACAAAAATGTGCTGACTCAAGCTATTTTTGTTAACTCTAAATTTATCGCAAAGGCGCAAAGGCACGCAAAGACGCGAAGAAAAATTATGAATTATGAAGTATGAATTATGAAAAGAAATCATGTCCATCTTTCATAATTCAGCATTCATAATTCAAGAAGATCTTGCCGCCGAAGGCGATCTTGCCTTCCTTGTTTTTATTTTTTTCTTTGCGCCTTTGCGCATTCTTTGCGTCTTTGCGATAAATTTAGAGTTTACGGAAATAACTTGTGGCTTATCTAATGATTTGTGCAACAAGGCCCTTCTGACTTCCGACTTCTGTCTTCTGACTTCTGTTGCTTATCGTTGACAAAGAACAGTATTTTCTTCATCTTCGCGATATGAATAAAGTTTTCTGCCGATTAACGCTTGGACTACAATTTCTATTCATGTCGACTCTATGTGCAGATGCGCATTACTTTGCCGGTTACTCTTCAGGTCATTACATTAATTTGAAAGAAGAGTATGGAGAATTCGGTCTCTATTTCCCTCGACAAATTAGCGATACGATGTGTGTCTTTGCAGACATGCGAGCGTATGTATTTGAAAAAACACCACCCGGAGGAAGCGCTGGATTCGGAGTTCGCGTCAAAAATGGAGAACGGATTTCTGGGATGAATCTGTTTTACGATTATCGCCCAGGAAAAATGCATAAAGGTTTCCACCGAATTGGTACTGGCATAGAACTGCTTCATCCTAGCTTTGAGCTATATGTGAATGGCTATTTTCCTATTGGGCCACAAATACGAAGAGGAAAAAAAGTCTTCTTTAATGACTTCATTGGAGATTTTTTTGCCACATGCAGACCGGTTGATTTTTCAGTAGGTTATGGCGTCGACGCTGAGTTAGGAAAAACTTTTTACCGCAGTGGAGACCTTAAGTTTTACGCGGGAATAGGTCCCTATTATTACACAAGTAAAAGAAAAAAAAGCTTTTCTGGTGGTGCTGTAAGAGTCGAATTGCAGTTTAATCGGTATCTTTCTTTGAGAGTACTTTCGAGTTATGACAAACCAAATCGGTCCCAGACACAAGCGACAGTATACTTTAGCTTACCTCTTTGGAAAAGTGAGTGTCAGCCCCCACGACGCAACGGCATTATTTTCTTAGACCATTGCTGTAACTTCACCTGGAACTGGGAGTGAAAGAAAATCTGAAATCTGAAATATGAAATCTGAAAGAAGACAACGCTTCGCGAAGATAAACTTAGATTAAGCATTTTCTTTTTTTTCAGATTTCATATTTCAGATTTCAGATTTCAAAGAAGAATTCCACGAGCCCTTAAATCTTCTCTCAACTTTCCGGGTTGTGTGAAGAGAATCGATTCAATCCCCAATTTTCTTGCCGCTTCCACATTTTCTGGAGTATTGTCGATGAACAAAACGGCTTCAGGAGATACTCCAAGCCGTTGCAGCACAATTTTGTAAGCATCAGGATGTGGCTTTTCGACACCCATCTCATAAGATAGAAAAACAGGATTAAAGTAGTGACTATAACCAAATGCTTTGACTGCGTTTGACTGATACCCTTGCACATTAGAAAGCATGACTGTTTGATAGCCTTGTTTTTGCAAAGCCTGCACAATCTGCATGGTTTCAGGTATTTCGACAAATGTCTTCACTCGATTCAGTTCATCAAACCATGCGTCGGGAAGCATTAAATGACGATTCGCAGCAAAACGAGTCCAAAATGCGTGCTCATCAGCGCCTCGAGCTAAAACCTCTTTCCACGCTTTTAAAACAGACTGCAACTGCTCGGGGTTTAAATGAAAGGAGTCTCTTATAAACCCAGTAATTTTCTCTCGATCCACAGTGGCTACGACTCCACCAAAATCAAAAATAACAGTTTTTATTGTGTCGTGAGCTAAAAGATTAGCGGTAACAAACAAAAGCGCAAAAAGATATTTTTTCATCGTTTTTTCCTCTGAGAAAGTAGATCACCTTTACAATATGCAAAAGATCAAGAATTCACAACATAATTTTGTCATCACACTTGACTGGATCTAGCATTCCTATTATCTGTTGCTCAAAGGAGGCATATCATGGAACTGCTCAATCAGATTCTTTGGCTTTTAATTATTGCGATTCCAGTTGCCTACATCACATGGACCATCACGCATGAAGAAATTTTCCGCGAACTGATACAATATTGCGAAAGATGTAGCCGAATGGCAAAAAGTTTGCCGACAAAAAAATTCTATTTTCTCTTTACCTGTGAATTCTGTTTAAGCCATTATGTGACCATTTTAGTTCTGTTGATTATGCCCTTTCAGCTACTCTACAACGATTGGAGAGGCTACTTGTTAGCCGGTATTTCATTAGTGTGGATTGCCAATATTTACATGAGCCTTTTCTATACTGTCAGAATCGGAATCAAATCTGAGAAAAAAGATATTCAACTGACAGAAGAGATCATTGAAAGCGAACAAAAAAGAAATAGAAGTCAGAAGAAAAAGAAAGTAAACAGTAAACGGTAAACAGTAGAAATCCAGTCTGCAAGGCCTTGCAAAGATTACTGTTAGAAAAAAATTACTACTGTTTACCGTTTACTGTTTACTGTTTACTTTTTCCTATCCAGAAAAGCACGTTTCTAAGATAATGCCACTTCTAATTTAATTATCTTAGGAACAATTATGAAACTACATGCTTCTTTTTCAGCAATCGCTTTATCATTACTTTTCACTGGATGCTGTGTTTATCAAGAAAATGAACAACCCATCACTCAATTGCAAATCAGAGAAATTCAAACCCGCGAATTTGATACTCAAGACACAAAACTTGTCATGAAATCTGTTATGAACGTTTTGCAAGATGAAGGTTTCATCGTCAAAAACGCAGTCATGGATATCGGATTACTTAATGCTGAAAAACATGTCGATATTGAAAACAAATTCTCCTCTTTCTGCCTAACATTAATGGAAGGAAAAGACGCGCGCTGGTGCAAACAAACCGTTCTTGAAGCATCAGCAAATGTGTCAGAATTCGGCTGCAAAACACGTGTGAGAATGAATTTCCAGTCGAAAACTTTTGATAACTTTGGCTGTCCAAAAGAGATCACAACGATTCAAGATCCTCAATTCTATATGAACTTCTTCGATAAAGTAAGTAAGGGCATATTTATACAAGAACAAAATATCTAAATTTTAATAGGTGTATATGAATATAAAAAACATTTCTCTGTTGTCACTTTTGATCGTAACATTGACTGGCTGCAATGCAAAACAGTTCTACAATGAGGTGTACGACGACACGAAACGTCTCGAACTAGGATCTGTACAGAAAGAAATTTGCGTCGGCATCGGTCAAGATCAAGTCGCTGCAAGCCTGGGGACTCCGAATATTGTCACATCAGACAAAGAAGGACGTGAAACTTGGATCTATGACAAGATTGCAACAGAAGTACGCCAATCCGGAACATCTGGCTTGATTCTCTTTTGTCAAACCGGTGCCGACTACGTCACAAGAAAAGATATTTCACAGAAAACATTAACAGTGGTCATAAAATTTTCTCCAAACAAATGTGTAGAGAGCTTTACGTACCACTCCTCAAAATTCTAAATAAAAAAAGTAAATAGTATACAGTAAACGGTAAACAGTAGAATTTTCAAACACGATTCTAATACTCAATGCCTTGCTAAAATTAAGACAAAAGATATTTTTACTACCGTTTACTGTTTACTGTATACTGTTTACTTCCTTTTACTTTTTTTACTGGATTGTGCAACATCCCTCACTACGTGGTTGCTTCTGCAGCTCAGTTTTCACACCGTGATACCTTTTACTAAACACCTCTTTCTTGAGTGCCTCGCATTGAACATGATGATGAATATTGTACTTTTCACTTTCATGCAGCACATAAATTGTAAGATTCATTTTTTTATTTTCATACGCTGCTAGTTCAGGTCTAAATATTTTTGGCTTTAACCGAGCTTTTCCAGGTTCAACATAAGTAATAAAAAGCTTATTATCTTTTACAGCCTCCGTTAAAGCAGCGTTATACTCTTTTTGTGATTTACACTTGTCACGCAGTCGCTCTAGGTAAATGTCATTTATTTTTGTCACAGTATTGTTAGAAGGTTTAGCGTCCGTTATTCTATAAGCATCGTAACCTTCTGCAAAAAGCCACATCAACTTATTATCGAAAACTGCTGGTGAAGCCATAATTTCTCCTCGTATTAATATTATGTTTAAAAAAATAGCCATAGATGACACAGATGATCATCTGTGATAATCTGCGTCATCTGTGGCAAAATTATCTTTGTAGTTCTTTCTGTCTTTGTGGTAAAACATGCCACTGGCATCTCCTACAACGCGAATTCAACTAGAATCGCTTGGGAACAGACCCATCTTTTTTTGGATGCGCTGTTTTCTAATTAAAAGCCGGGAGGTATTCTGTCGTATATAATATAATCTTCAACATCTTTTTGATTATCAAGTAATTTATAAGCACACAGATTAATGCCAAAATCTACACAAGCCCAACCGAGAGCAATGACACTTTCAAGTAATTGAACGGAACATTTATCGTAAGCTTTTGGGTAGCACGGCTTCAGCATGGCTGAAAAGAGAGTGATCGCCAAAGTGATGATGGTTTCTATTAAGGCAACCCCTAAAATGAGCGTATATCCCAGTTGCGCAACGAGCTTGTTGCAACATCCAGGGCTGTTGCGGAACTTAGTCACAGGCTGCATGAAGACGTCAGTGACTGAAAGATAACGCTCTGGCCAGTGGCAGCAGGATGTCATAAACTCTCCTAAAAATTTAAATAAGAGACGATTATAACTAAAACTAAATAGAAAATAAAGCAATTATCGACTTTTTATGCACTTTTCTCTATATTTTGTTGTGTCTATTTTTAGAATCAATTAGAGTCATAAAAAACTATAAACAAGGGAGAAAAATATGCCAGTATGTGGATGTGGAGTTAAAACGTTAGAAATGTATCCAGCATTCGGATGGGAAACCAAGGAATGTTTAGAAGCTGCAGCAGCACAAAAAAGAGCAAGGATTAATGATGACCCTGAAACCAATGAAAACTTCTCTTTTTATCTCAATATTATAAAAGTTGCAGGATATTTCCCTCTTGTGAATGTGATTATGGGACTTGCAGTGGCCTATTTTGCAAATAATGATAGAAATGCAGAAATGAACTCTAAAGAAAAAGATCTTAAAGAAGTAGAACACTACACATCTATGAGGTCTCGAGGAATTCAAATGATTGTGTTTGGTCCATGTTTAGCAGTGACCGACCTTCTCTTTACCATCCGCGATCAATTTGCTCTTCGTGCTTACAAGGCAGCCCAGACAGCCCCGATAAGTACTAATGGTTTGGACGAGTATGATGATCTTTAAATAATCGAACCGCAAATGACGTCTCTGTTGTTTGCGGTTATTTTTTTCTTTCAATTTAAAATAATATCTTACATTTTAAGGAAAACAACATGTGATAACGATGTTTAAAGATCGACGTGATGCAGGGCAACAGCTCGCAAAGTTACTACAAAAACACAAAGGGAAAGATGTTGTCGTGTATGGCCTTCCGCGCGGAGGCGTTATTGTCGCTGACGAGATAGCCAAAACGCTGCAAGCACCCCTAGACGTGATTCTGGCTCATAAAATTGGACACCCTTACCACGCAGAATATGCTATCGGAGCCATTTCAGAACATGGCCATATGATTGGAAATCCGCATGAGATTCAAAGTGTCAACAAAGAGTGGCTGAAACAGGAATCCGAAAGACAACTAGAAGAAATAAAAAGACGTCGACAGCTGTACTTAAAAGGGAAAAGCGAAGTTCCCGTTAAAGACAAAATTTCCATTATTGTCGATGATGGGATTGCCACAGGCCTGACAATGCAGGTAGGCATATTAGACTTAAAGGATCGGCAGCCAAAAAAAATTGTCGCAGCCATTCCAGTGGCTCCAAGAAGTACTGTAGAGCGTCTTAAAGAAATGGCAGATGAAGTTGTGGCCGTGATAGCTCCGTTAGATTATGAGTTCATGGGTGCGGTTGGAGCCTATTATGACGACTTCAGTCAAACGGAAGATGATGAAGTGATTAAAATCTTAAACAAAAAAGGCGTTGCTGCATAAATCATTTTATTCACTAGACAAATGTTATAAATTAGCCCGTAGGGCG
>Ga0206902_10138_pt1 | contig 19425 bp, 20 predicted proteins | sample Alteio_BWOrgHeat_44_FD_153242 | JGI IMG/M metagenome (GOLD analysis project Ga0206902, IMG submission 153242) | Enriched cells from forest soil in Barre Woods Harvard Forest LTER site, Petersham, Massachusetts, United States -... | ecosystem: Environmental > Terrestrial > Soil > Temperate forest >... | reverse complement strand
CAACGTCTTCCCGTCAGCGGACAGTGTCCAGGTTTCCGTCGCCTCATATGTACTATTGGATGCGGCGTCGTAATAGCTGGCGGTTTGGACAAGGGCCTGGCCGGACCATTTGGTCGAGACACTACCCTTCGCTGTACCTTTTGTGGTTGTGACTATCCTGCCATCAAGGAATCGTTTGTCTGTCATAGAATGAGTATTACCCCGACCGGTGCCAAATGTACTTTCAACACTCATCGAATCTTTTGTCTGCACAATTTTTAATCTAACAGGCGAAACAAACCCGCTGAAATTGCTCTTTAGTGAATCGATCTTCCAGTTTCCTGAAAAGTTCACGGTCTGGCCTTTGGTTGAATGACAAAAGGCGGCGCAAAAGACCAGTGTAAGAAAACTGGCGTAAAACAATCTGACCCTTTTTGTCCACGCGGCTATCATGTAGTTTTTTACCATGTTGACTGTTTTAACCATTTTCCGCAACAACAAAAAGGCCAAAGTCATTCCCGATTGTCGCTTAATCAATTAAAACGGTGCCAACAGACTAACATGCACGGTTTTGATACAGTAGTTGTGCGATTGAGGGCGGAACTGACTTGTCCGGCATTAGCTATACAGGTTAGAGAATAAATCCTGGTTTTTGCTATACAATGTTTAAAGTATGTGCGGCCAGGAGCAATGTTGAAGTTACTCATAGTATTTTGGATTTTTGTCCGGACGTTGAATCCATTGCGGTCTTGAATATTTTTTCCATCTTTTTTTTAGCTCCCCTTGGCACAAATGGGCTTCATTGGGCGTGAGGTAATTGCAACTTGCATGTGGTCTGGATCCATTATAGGTATCTATGCTTTTTATAATATGCTGGTAAGTAAGTTCAAAGTTCAACTTGCTTTGATAAAGACAAAATTCATCTTTGATAATGCCATTGATGCGTTCTGCCAGTGCATTCTCATAGGGGTCACTTTTCTCTGTCATACTAATGTCGATATGATTATGGTCAAGAAGCTTTATGTAGTCCTCACAGGCGTATTGACTTGCTCTATCTGAATGGTGGATGAGAGCTTGCCCACTGTAAGAGCGCCGGGCAATGGCCATTTTTAGAGCGGTTAAACATCCTATGGCCTTCATGTCTTCCCGAAAACAATAGCCCATGATTTTTCTGGAGTAAGCATCCGTGATCAGGCTTAGATAACTCCATTTATTCTGAACCTGGATGTAAGTCATGTCGGATACCCACACTTGCTCGGGTCTGGTGATCGATAAGTGACGGATCAGATTAGGATACTTACGATATCTGTGACGTGAATTGGTGGTGACTTTCTTTCGCTTACGTTTCCGGATGAGCAACCTATGTTCATCAAGCAAATCAAACAAATAATCACGCCCTATCTGAATATCGTGGGACAAAAGGGTAGGCTGCGCTAAATCTTGAAAATGACCGCATTGCGCGTAATCTTTTAAAGGATGAAGCCCGACGCGACCAGTTCGCGGTTCTTTGCCTCGCGGTTTAACTGGGTATTGGGCAGGAACTATTATCTTTCCAAACAAAATAAGCTTGCCCTCGAACGATTGAAAAAAACACTTCTTCTTAATCCTGGTAATCTTTAGGGAAAACATACATCCATCCTAATATACCTGCAAATGAAAATGTATGCAAAAGCTTTTGAAATAATCAGACTTTTGCATGAAGCCCCGACTGCGAATAACCCTTACCAGGATCCGCTTTTATGCTTTGCGTATGCTCTTTCCGGCGATACCATGCGTGCAAGATCAGCACCGGACATAGCATTGAAAAAATCTACTCCTCCGCACAATTTGGACTTCTCGTATACTTATATAGCTTTAAAAAAATATGACGAGGCGATAACGCTTCTTGAAAAAGCATATGAAGTAAGAGGTATAAAGTTGTATTGAATTAAGGTGGATCCGATCCTTGACCCAATCAGAAATGAACCGCGGTTTAAAGCTTTGCTTAAAAAGATGAATTTAGGTTAAGACCTTTTTTGCATGCGAGTGGCTTCAGATGGCTTCTCTGCAGAATGACTTGCGTGGAAAATTTCTTTGAAGTCTTTCTTTTCTAGGTGTGGATCGTGATTTATGTTTCTCATAGTTTCATATAGTTGCACATTCATGCCTCAAATTTGTTAATCAGATGTTACTCGAAATGGAATGTGAAGCTCCGAGTAACAAGTTGCCGCTTTTTGTGTCATTTCTTGTCATGACAGGCTATAGTAAATACAAGTTCATTCCAAATCATATTCATTTCATATTTTTAATAAACGGATTACTGATACAAGTTTATAAAGTTGAACCTTCCACTGAAAATTAGAAAAAAAGATTATACCTATCACGCAACATAACCAAAACTAAACCTGCATATGGAAGTACACCATCACCCGAACGTAGAAAAGAAAAATTTCAAAGAATATTTTTTAGAATTCTTAATGATATTTCTTGCCGTAACAATGGGGTTTTTTGCTGAGAATATCAGGGAGAAAATTAAAGATGACGAACAAGGAAAACAATACATCCGATCCCTTGTTGAAGACCTCGAGGCTGATACAATGAGAATGGGCGATATTATTCGGTTTGATGAAGCTAAAATAACTGCATTAAACAATATGTATCAATGCTACGATACAGTTGCCAATGATCTTAAAGCAACATCGTGCATGGGCATATTAATAAAATATTCAAAAGTAGACAGACCTTTTCAAATAAATGACCGCACCATAACTCAACTTGGCAATGCAAATGGTTTCAGGTTATTGGAGAAGGAGGATGCCGACAGCATTCTGGCTTATGAAAGAATGTACAAGGACGATCATAATTTTCAAACCACCATTTATCAAGAAGCACAGGATAACGTACGAAATACGCTGAATGAGTTGGCTAATTTTAAAGTTCTCGCGCCACTTCAAAATGTTTCGTCTCTTTCAGGCAGCCAACCGGGCAGCAGCATACTAAACGGACCGTTATTGTTTTCTTATGACAGAGCCTTGCTAAACAAATGGTTTAACCAGTTACAATTGTATTTAAGAGTTACAAAAGCACAAAGCTTGTTACTTACCCAATTACAAAGCAGGGCAACAAATCTTATTAATTTCTACAAAAGCAAACATTATCCTAAATAAACAAAATAGAAGTCCATCATCACCCACATGTTGAAAGGAAAAATTTCAAAGAATATTTTTTAGATTTTTTAATGATATTTCTTGCGGTAACAATGGGTTTTTTTGCAGAAAGCATGCACGAACATTTTACGGAAAAAAAAGAGCAGCATGCAATAACTGAAAACTTTACGACAAGAGCTGATCAATAATAAAAATACATTCAGGTTCGCTGACAGTGTTTAAAATACAACAATACCTACGCAGGACAGATAATCAAAATCTTCTTTAATAAAAAAGAAAATGAAAATTTAGTTGAGGTCCGCCATCCCCAAAGCAATGGTATCTGCGAACGATTACATAGGACCATGCATGTCATTGCAGAAAGATCTTGATGAATGGATTGAGCACTACAGTCGTGAAAGACCACACAGTGGCAGATATTGTTACGGAAAAACCCCAATGAAAACATTCGTCTAAGCCTTACCTTTAGCAAAACAAAAACTGCTAGATGATCTTCACCCATCATCTTAAAAATACTGACCCTATAAAACTAAAAATCCTTTGTCCAATAAAATTCTATCTATTACACTTAATTAGAATTTCGAAGCAAATATCTCGAGTTCTTTTAATTCTGCCGCGCCCTTACAGCAATTGTATCACCAATTGAAATACGTGTCAGGTCCTCTCCTATAATAAATCGCCCTGAGTAATTTGCTTTTGTCCGATGCAATAATTCTTCTTCGCCAAGCCCATGAAGATTTACAATGTGTGAATATGCAGCCAGTTTTGGATTTACCTCTTTAAAAATTTTGCTTGCTTGTTCGATGGTTGTATGATGTTCAAAAATGTGATAATCAGGATCTAATTTATTTAATGAATCAGGAGCAATAACCACTTCATGTATTAACATGTCTGTTCCTTTTGCAAATTTTATTAAATTCTTTGAATATCGTGTATCTCCAGATAATACAATAGAATGGCCATTATATTCAATTCGATATCCAAATGCAGGTATAACAGGATAATGGTCTACCTCAAATGCAATTACTTTAACTCCATTATTTTCATACACAATGCCTTCCTGAATTTCGCGAACTAAGAATTTGCTTCCCGTTTCCGGCGCTTTATCATCTTCAATTCTCATTTTAATATCAAATGCGAATGCCTTTTCTAAATTCTTAATCATTTCATCCGTGCCTGAGGGGCCTAAAACTTCTAGTGGTGTAGTGCGTGATGATAAAAGCCATCCCGTAAGCCACAAATCAGGCAAACCCACAACATGGTCTGAATGGAGGTGAGTCAGAAAAAGAGCATTTATTTTATCGTAAGATAAATTTACCTGACGCAATCTTTGCAAGCAGCCGCGTCCTGCATCAAAGAGGAGAATTTCACTTCCAGCCTTTACAAGAATACTTGGCCCAAAACGTATCATACTTGGTTGGGGTGTACCTGTGCCAAGTAACGTAACTTCTATAGCAGATGTATCAATCCGAAAGTTATCATTTTTTAACTTGGCTTGCCCAAAACATACAATAGCCAAAAATGAAATAATTGCCGTTATAGGAAGTCGTGTCATTATGCCCATTTATTAAATTTGATAAAAAAAGAATCCAATGACGGTTTGACCTTGCATTGAAGATTTGTTCCGCCAATACAAAACTATCTCTTAATTCAATAGATATATCATTGTATCAAAATCAAAACAATAATTAAATTTTTTACTGTAAATGAAGTCTTCTCGTTATTAGGACTACCAATTTGGAAATTCTACTTACAATTTATACAGTCGCCACCAATAACCCAGTCAATACATGGGCATGTAGTAGAAAATCTCCAGAACAATATCTGAGCGAAAACAACTTTAAATCCCAATCACATGAAACAAATAATTATTTCGAAAATGTGTCATATTTTAAACCGATTTTGTCCAAGAATTAAGGGGTCGAGACAAAAGTCATTGTGCTAAAGCACCCTGATAAGAGCCACTAGAAGCGAACAAAATTAATAACTCAAAAAAAGTTTTCCAGTATTGGTTTTGCAGAACACAAAGTTCAAAAACGGCATTTTGTATCTAGATTTCCCTTGTACGTATAAAATATTCAAGAATCATTGAATTCATTAGTAACATTGGGTTTGCAAACAGTATTATAAACCAAAAAAGGCTCAAATGAAAAAGCACTATTTTCTCGCCGCAATTCTTGTAATCGGAGGGTTATCTTCTTACCCACAAAACAAATCAGCCTACCATATCAGTGCTTCCTTTTCAATTAAGAGCGAAGGCGGATATGATTATTTGACAGTAGACCCCAATTCCGAAAAATTGTATGTTTCTCATGGGTCTCAAGTTAATGTGTTAAACAAACAGACCGGCGATTCAATTGGGGTCATTAAAACCGAAAAAGATGTGCACGGCATTGCCCTCGTGCCATCTTTGGGCAAAGGGTACATAAGTAACGGAACCTTGAATAAAGTGTTGGTATTTGATCTGGCAACCAATAAAGTACTTAAATATGTGTCAACAGGAAAATTTGCGGATGGTATTTTCTATGATGATTTTTCAAGAAAAGTGATCTCTTGCAACGGCATGAGTAAAAATATGACAGTGATCGATCCAAATGCCGATACTGTGGTTGCTACCATCCAACTGACAGGCTGGCCCGAAACTGCTGTAAGCGATGGCAATGGAAACATATATGTCAACAATGCCGAAAAAGGGGAAATGGATGTAATTGATGCCACCACTTTTACAGTTATTCACAACTGGTCAAACAAACCGGGTACAGGCGCTTCCGGACTAGCTATTGATCGAAAAAACATGCGTTTGTTTGCCACATGCGGCAACAAGCTCATGATAGTAATGGATGCTACAAACGGGAAAGTAATAACCAGTTTACCAACCGGAGATGGGGCTGATGGAGCCGCCTTTGATGAGCAATTAAAAGTTGTCTATTCATCAAATGGAGATGCCTCCCTGACGGTTATTAAAGAACAAACAGCCGATAAATTCACATTATCCGAAAATGTCGCAACTAAAACAGGTGCCAGAACAATTGCGGTCGATCAGAAAACTCATAAAATTTATTTGCCTTCTGGGTCATTTAAACCAGCTGCCAAAGGGTCCTTTCGCCCGCAGATAATACCCGGAACATTTAAAATATTAGTCATAGACCCCAACCTTGATTAAAAATCTAAAATGAATCATTCACAGAAAGCAGAAAATAAGCGTTTCAAAGAATGATATTAGAGCTTGTAAGTCCCTCCAAAAATCCTACAGTTTTAGAATAGACAATATTGTTTAAATTTAAATACTGTAGAATATGAAAAAGTCAAAATTTACCGAGACTCAGATCACAGCTACTATCAAAGCATATGAAGCTGGCAAGGACGTTAACCAGATTTGCCGGGAGCTGAAGATCAACAAGGCCACTTTCTATAACTGGAAAAAGAAGTATTCTGGAATGGATGCGGAGTTGCTTCGGCAGTTCAGAGAAGTTCAGCGCGAGAATGCAGAATTAAAAAGGATGTACGCTGATCTTAGCCTGGATCATTCATTGCTTAAAAAAGTTATCGAAAACAAAATTTAAGGCCTTGCCAAAAGCGTGATGTTGCCCTGGATCTAGTACGGGAAGACAAGATAAGCATTGACAGGGCCTGCCGGATCATTGAGCTGGACCGTTCGATGTTCTACTATCTGCCTGTTAGAGATGATAGTGAGGTCCAGGCCGCACTCAATATGATTAAATTAATTCAAAAACAATATCGTTTGGGAAATAATCAAGGAAGTTTTGGAGACTGCGTGTATCGGCCCATTATAAACTGAACAGGTTTCTAAACGTAGTTTAGTGGTTTTTAATTTTCAAATGGAACCGGATTAGATTTTTTGAACACTGTTTGCAGTGCTTATCTTTTACATGCACCATGACTTCTGTTTCCGCTATACATTTGTGATAGCTATCAATGAACCTCTGTGCATGAAAGATTGAATCGAACTCCCGGGACATATCACTCTCGAGCAGCAAAGAATGGCTATATCAATGGATAAAAAGGCCATAGTGACTGACAATACTTGGATCGATCGATTCCGGAAATCTCTAAAGCACAATTTATTTATCGCAATTCCTGCCATAACGGTCTTGAACTCCTTTTGAAGGCGTGCAAAAGCACTTCACCTATTATCACCAAAAAGGCCATCAGTTCCTGGGAACATCACCAAAAAAATCCTACGACCAATTCACCCAAATGAAAATAGCACAAACAACCATATTATTAACTTCAAGAAGTGGGAAGTATTACACTATCCTAAAATCGGGAAGGCTAACCACAATTCGTTCTTATTCCAAATACAAATCATTCTAAGTCATATTCATTTCATATTTTTATTAAATAGGTTTCTGGTACCACCATTGCCATTCAACAACATAACCAAAACTGAAATTTATTTTATGGAAGTTCATCATCATCCGCATATAGAAAAGAAACATTTCAAAGAATATTTTTTAGAATTCCTAATGATATTTCTTGCTGTAACTCTTGGTTTCTTTGCAGAAAACATAAGAGAAGGCATGGTTGAAAAAGAAACAGAACGAACCTATATTGAATCGTTCTACAAAGACATTAGCAGTGATGAACAACAAATACCCCGGCTTATTAAATCTCAGGACTTCCAAATAAAATGTGCAGACTCTCTTGTTACACTGCTTGATAGTTCGGATATATCTAAAACCGCAAATTTTATTTATTATTATGCTAAAAACATTGTAAGACAAACTCCTCTTGCCTTTGTTACTACCGAGCGAACAATCACTCAATTAAAAAATTCCGGTGGCTTTCGATTGATCCATAATCAAGAACTTTCAGACAGCATTATTGACTATTATAAAATGGTGGACGAAGTGAAATTTCTTCAAGGATGGATACAAGGATATAAACAAACATTGGAACAAAGCTATTCAAACATACTTTGGGGACATTATTATCATAAAATGATTGACAGTACAGACGGAATAATTATGCCTGCAGAAAATTTATACCTGAAAAGCGCTGACAAGGGTGCAATCAGTAATTGTGCGCTGCAAATAAGCGAAATACAAGGATTGAGTATAGCAATAAATCGGGCCACAAAAAAACTGGAAGAGCAAGCTGTACATCTTAAAGAATATATAAAAAATAAGTACCATTTTTGAAAAGTGAAGATAGCAGTTGAATAAATAAATTTAACCGTAATCGCAAAGATCAAAATAAAGAAATTCAGGAAGACAAGAAGTCTGAAAGTCCAAAAGAAGTAAATTGCTAATCATGAATTATCTACGTATTAAATTCTAAGTACTAAATACTAAAAACATGGAAGTACATCATCATCCACATGTTGAAAAGAAATATTTCAAAGAATATTTTTTGGAATTCTTGATGATATTTCTTGCAGTGACGATGGGCTTTTTTGCTGAGAATATCCGGGAACATTTTGCTGATGGTGAAAAAGAAAGGATCTATATGGAAGGCATGTTGCAGGACCTCGAGAAAGATACGGCGGCACTATCATACGATATCAAATTCAAGGACCTGATCGTTAAAAAAATGGACAGTGCATTAAATATACCTGTTGCAAGTCTCAGGTCTATCCCGAAACAGGATACCTTCTTCCATCATTTCTTTTTCTACTATTCCTGGCCATCTGGTTTTAACAGGCAGGATATCACCATTGCCCAACTTAAAAATGCAGGCGGCTTTAGCTTAATTCGAAAACAAACAGTTCTTAAAGCCATAAGCCAACTAAACTCATTTTATGAATTTCCCTTGCAAGCCAATCAAAATATTTATAATGATCACTGGAGCAAATTGGACCTGTTTGCAATGCAATTAATAAAGCTTCCTTCCCCGCCCCCAAATATTGATGATCCCCTGTATTATTCCTATCCACACAACACACAGTTTTTTACGCGTTATGATACTCCTCTGATCGAACAACTCTATTCATTCACACAATTTGAAAAGAGTGACATAATGGTAATCTTAAGCAATGAAAACACTTATCGTGAAGAAGCTGCAAAATTGTTAGCACTTATAAAAAAAGAATACAATTTTGAATAAAGCAAATGAAGATAGAAATACAAATCAAACATCCTGCATTACAAAATCAGAAATAATTAAATATGGAAGTACATCATCATCCACATGTAGAAAAGAAAACTTTCAAAGAATATTTTTTGGAATTCTTAATGATATTTCTTGCTGTAACAATGGGTTTTTTTGCAGAAAGCCTGAGGGAATACTTTGGCGACCGGGAAAAAGAAAACAGATATATGTATTCGCTTGCTGAAGATTTAAAGAAAGATACTGTTGCCCTGCACTACAGCATTAGGCGGCTATCCAGGGATATCAAAGCTGGTGACAGCATAATTACTATGTTTGCAAAAAATAAAATAAAACAACAGGACGATAACAGCATTTTACGTTTAACTATTGCTTGCGCCCTAAGCGTTGATGTTGTATTCAACGATAGAACATCTTCTCAATTGAAAAGCTCAGGATCCATGCGAATCATCAGGCATAAGGCTATAGCAGATTCTATTTTACAATACTGGAACAACCAGATACGGCTTGAGCAGGTACATGAACGCTTTGAATCTGTGCGGTTGGAGCAACGAAAAATTGGTTTCAAGACCTTTAACTGGTATAAAGACTATTATAGTCAGGTAGAAAATACAGACAGTTCGATAGGCAACCTTCCTCTGAAAGCGATCGCAAATGACGCCACACTAATTGAATTCATCAATGCTTCCTCTGTATTGTACAACTCAGCAATAACACAATACAAACCTATTTTACACCTACAACTGGATCTCGCAACAAAAATGATTTCGATGATAAGGGAGGAATATCATTTGGAAAATGAATAAAGAAAGATAAACCTCTACAGTGAAGCACTCCCAAAATTCATGTAACTTATCTGCCACTAATTCTTGGCAAGCGAGCAGAAATCGCAGCACTCATTTTCCGTATCGGAAAAACGTTTTCTTTCCTTTAGTTTCGAATGTTTCATTTGTTTGACTACAAACTGTTTTATATTTCCCATTGATTCTCCATAATTGCATATTTTTTCATCAAATTTGCTACTCTGATTTTACTAGAAATTAAAAGCAGTACTTAAAGTAACAAGACGAATTTTTTTCTGTAATGTCCTGTCGCGACGACCAGGGTAATGCAAGTTTCGCCCATATCGTATTCATTTCATACTTTTAGTAAATAGATTGCTTTTAAGATCATTCCCATTATACAATATAACCCAAAACTGAAATTGCTATCATGGAAGTACATCATCATCCGCATGTAGAAAAGAAAACTTTCAAAGAATATTTTTTAGAATTCTTAATGATATTTCTTGCAGTAACACTTGGATTTTTTGCAGAAAATATCAGGGAATATTTTGTTGATAAAGGAAAGGAAAAAGAATACATCAGATCATTCGCTGAAGATCTTTCAAATGATGAGATTCAATTGCCTCATTTAATAAGTTTTATCAGATGGCAGATACACGCTGCAGATTCACTTCCCTTATTACTAAAAAACGTAGACACAAAAATACCCGCCAACTCCGTATATTATTTTCTGCGAGGCATGGAAAGGCAACAAGGCATAAATATATTTATAACCGACAGAACTATAGTGCAGGTAAAAAATTCAGGAGAAATGAGATTGATAAGGAACAAACAAATTTCTGACAGCCTGATAGATTACTACAAACAAATAGAATTCGTTGCTTACCTCCAAGAAGCTTTGTTTAATATGAGGGGAGGATTGGCGGAAGCTTTACGACCCCTTCTTAACAGCTATGATTATGACAAAATTTCTGATAGTTTGGATCATCTTATTAATCCGCAAGAGATCTTGCACCTCAGATCTGCTGACCCTGGTGCAATTAATAATTGTCTGCTTAGCGTGAGCAATATAAAAGGATTAAGCAGGGGCATAATCACAATGATCATCGGCATAAAAAATAAAGCAGAAAATCTTAGGCAGTTGATTAATGAGAGTTACGAAATAGAAAAATAAAAACCATGGAAATACATCATGCCACACACTCGCAATTGCGCAATAATGTTTGCTTTGGTTATATCCGAGATCAAACTACGATAAGGGAGATCAACGAATATTATAAGTGTGTTGAAATAATAAATGATTATAAGGATGAAATCATATAGAGATATACCGCCATCAATTATAATGAAGGTAAAAAGTGGTTGCCCAAGGAATGGAACAAATTGTTTTGATAGGATGAGCGAAAAGCATATGCTTTTATGCGTTAGACACCCGATTCCCTTACTAATACGTAAGCCGAACTGCACCTTTTCAATTTGCAATCCATGATGCGGAAACGTTTTTGAGATTATGCAACGAACTGAGGTCATACAAAAGTATTCTCAGATCGAGCATTTTGATGATACAAAACCACGGGGAAGATCAGAAGCACTTGTTTACCCAATAACAAAGGGATACCTTTTAGAAAATAACTGAGATCGGAAGTTAAAAGTCAGAAGTCCGGAAGAATTGAAGAATAAATTGTCAAACGTGAATTATCTAAATAAATACTAAGTATCAAATACTAAAAAATGGAAGTTCATCATCACCCCCACGTAGAAAATAAAAACTTTAAAGAATATTTTCTGGAATTCTTAATGATATTTCTCGCGGTGACTATGGGCTTTTTTGCAGAAAATATAAGAGAGTATTTCGCAGAAAATAAAAATGCAAAAGAATATCTTGAAGCTTTTGAAAATGAATTAAAGCAAAATGAAACCAGCATTCAAACATACGACAGCATATGCTCATTGATTTTGCCGATGCAGGATAGTTTAGTAAATATCTTTTTTGAAAAAAAGGAAAATAAAGATCTAAAACAAATATCTAGGCTTGAAATCAGAGCAAGAAAAGTTCTTAACGTTCCTTTGCAAACATCCGCTTACACTCAAATAGTAAGTTCGGGAGGATTAAAATATATACCTGGCAAAACATTGAAAGACTCTATGGCAAGATATCAGGGTTTGATACAGGGTTATTTAAAATACAATGACCTGCTTTTTCAACAAAGAAGTTTTTTATTACCGACTATAGCATCTATCGAAGATAACCACGATTCTTCTGTTGCAGGTTCAGATACGATACCCAAAATCATGCCTTATCCGGAATTGACTCAAAGAGAAAGAAGACTTATCATTACATATTACAGGCATTATTATATTCAATATAAAAATGACCAAAAATCGCTTAAAAAAATAAAAAGTGCAGGCAAACATTTACAGGAAATGGTGCAAAAAGAATTAGAATAACGGATGAGGGGGGAAAAATAAACCAACCAGTTCTCATATAATTTATATAGTATTTGAAGGTTCACAAAAATTTGTTTTAATTTTTGGGATTGCTTAGATTTAATAAATCGAAAAACACAGATCCAATTTGACAGTTCAACTTTGTATATATTATTATGACACCAGCCAAAATCGAGAAGCTTCAAAAGAAAATTGCAGATATTAAACGAAGACTTGCATCTGAAAAAAGAAAGTTTGGTGCATATGATGATAGCCGCGGCCTTCGATATCTACCTCCGAAATATTTCATCCGCCTTGTCGACTACGGTGGCGGCTTAAAATATACAAAATGGTTTGCTAAACAATTTCAGGATGATATTGGTTTCCCAGATTTTTTATTTGAATGGACAATCATTCTATTTAAGAACGGTTTGATTAAAGAAGCAGAGAAAAAAGCTTTCGAAACATTTTGTTCTAACACTTATTTGCTTGATAAATTTTTCAGTAAACCGGTTATACCAATTGACAAGTGGGAAGGGTCAAATTTGGAGGCCCCTTCTTTCACTGAATTTTTTGAATACTCTTGTAAACAAATCGAACTTTTAGATTTTTCGGCATGGTTAAATAATATTATTCAATCTGAAAAATTCTTAAATGCAGGCATTAAATTTATTGAAATGCAAAAAAGATTGAAGAATGAACATGATTATGAAGCGCGTACCTATTTAGTGAATGCCTCTTGTCAACTCGCAAATGAATTTTAATCGTTTAGACGGAGAATAAGGTGTTTCTCATCACCGCAAATGGAAAATGTTTGCAAAGTTTTATGACGCATGGTAGACATCCCTACCGTTTCGTAATAGATAACCTGCTTGTCGGCAACGATGCCCCATTATTGGTGATGACCTTAGTCCTCTGGGGATACACGTGTATGCTATTGCCACTGACCTCTATGTGAATATTACCCTCCGGCGCTGTGCTTTTTTCGATCACTGCATTTTCTTCCGTTCCTTTCACAAAAACTGGGCTGTATATACCGGCTCAGGATGATTTTGTTGAAGTGGTGAACTGATATCCTTGCTTGCGTAAGGAGGCGGCAGAGGTAAAAAAAGTCGCAATTAGGTATTGTATTTTTGGGGCAAGATTGCTTATAGTGTTACGAACTAAGAAGGAGAAATGTTACAAAATATTTTACGGAGGACACCGCCGCGAGAAAATCGGACTTGTGTCTTTTGGAAGGGTATTGCGGGATAACGGTGATGGATAATTAAAATGTTTTGCATATTTTTAATCACCTAATTGCTAAACATGGAAGTACACCACCATCCCCAAGTGGGAAAAAAAAGTTTTAAAGAATATTTCCTGGAGTTCATTATGATCTTCCTGGCAGTGACCCTGGGTTTTTTTGCGGAGAATATCCGCGAAAGCTGGTCCGAACATAGCCGAGAAAAAGAATATGCTGCACTTTTGTGGAGTGACCTAAGGAGCGACAGCACATTTTATGTCCAAAGAAAAGAGCGTATCTCCAGCTTACTCCCAGGTTTTGATTCGCTATTTCGCATCCTAGTAGCCCCCCTCGCGCCAACTAGCCATGACCTGATCGAAAAATTTCTTCCTCTTTCCTATCAGTTCGGACTGGAGATCACCGCCACAACTTATAACGAAATGAGATCTTCGGGTTCCCTGCGCCTGATCCGAGACCAAACTCTTAGAAAAAAGTTACAGAACTACTATGAGGTATATGTTCCCAGGGAACAGCTTTTTGTTGACCTCTGCGACAGATTTTATTCGCAATACATCATCCCCTATAACGTAGACAATATCCGTGCTCAGGACTGGGATTTTAAAACAGATTCCCTCGTGACCCTTGCCCCCGAATTTGCAAACCGCAGCAAACAATCCGATCAGCGGATGGCCAATATCACCTGGCTCTACGGTCACCTGCTGGAGGCCTATGTCCGGGTAAGGCAGGACCCTTCAGCAGCGCAGTGCAAAAACCTCATGGCGTTGCTTAAAGATGAGTATCACCTGGAGGGAAGGGAATAGAAGATGGGCGAGTTCTAACGCCAGGGTGAATTCTTAGGGGCCTTCCACGAATATTTTTATTATTAGCACAGCAAAAAACTCAGACTACGACATGGCTTATTTTTTTAAGCAAACCTTTGATAGAATCAATGATGCGCCTGCGAATGTTTTTAAAATGGATCTTGAAAGAGCACCGGCCAAAGGAAGGCACACAATTGAGTTTTTGATGATTTATGATATAGTCAAACTGAATGGCTGTGAGACAAGAGTGGCGAAGCTGCTCAAAAGTCTTTAAATAGTAGAAAACTGCATATGCACAAAACACATAACAAAGTTTACCACAATTAAAAGCCATAGTAATTATAGTAAAATATCTCAATAGGCCCGTCCCAAAATCGGGAAGACCACAATAGGCGCCGCAACGCAAATATTTGAGCTATATTTGAATTAGGAGTGATTCTTATTGGGTATCATTTATGAAAATCATGAATATGCGATTCATATATGTTCTGATAGTTCTTGTTTCTATTTCAATTAGGTGTTCTAGTCAGCAAGAAAGGACATATCATACAAAAGATTTAGCTGAATTAAAGTCGCTTCCGATTAGATGGAAGGAATATTGGAATAACCACAACGTGGATTCTATTGGCACTATGCTAAAGGTGGATTTAGATTTTGTAAATCTGGCAGGCGTATGGCTAAAAGGTAAAGCGCCAACACTTACCGTCCTTAGCCGCGGGCATCAAACGATTTTCAAAAACAGTGAATGGACGACGGATAGCGTAGACATAAAGTACATAAAACCTGATTTGGCCATTCTGCACATTGGCTGGGGTTTAAGCGGAGACACTGATCCTGATGGTACTCCCCGAAAACCACACCACGGCATTTTTACCTGGGTTGTTGTTAAAGAAGAAGAACGATGGCAGCTGCAAGCAATTGATAATGTCAGTATAGGTAGAATTATTTCGTTAACTAAGTAATATGTAATTGCTGGTTTCCATGACCTTTTAAAACGAATAGGGTGAATTGAAATTGAATATCAAGGTATATAAAGAGGCCATTTATTAATCTTCTGCTATCAAAAAGCAACTTTTAAACTTTTGCGCATGAAATATTCCTTCCTCATTTTGTTTTTTTCATTTATATCATTCCTTCCCACTAACGCCCAGCAATATTTCGAAAGCTTGCAAGAGCACTTGCGAATTGCGAAAAATGACACCTCCAGGGTATTAGCACTAGCAAAATTAGCTGAATACTACGGATTTATTCGGGCAGACAGCAATATGTTTTACGCGCAGCAAGGCCTGGACCTCTCAAATAAACTGAATTATTTGTATGGAAAATGTGTAATGCAAAGGAGTATTTTTTGGGCTCTCAATAGCCAGGGGAATTACCCAAAAGCCCTGGAATTAGCATTCAGTAATCTTAAAATTGCTGAAGTGTTGAAATATCATAATTTGTCATCAATGGCATTGGCTTACCAATTCATAGGGCTGGTCAACCGAGAAATGGAAGACTATGGAAATGCAATCGTTCATTTGCGTCAGAGCATCCATCTGCAGAAAGAATCAGGCGAAATGCTTGAAGATTACTTTAGTGCTTATTGTTCCGTTGCTGCAATTTATCTAAAGTTTAATCAATTGGATTCAGCATTATGGTATGCCCGGATCGGTCATGAAATATCACCAAAATCAGGGTTGACTTCGGCGCTGGTTGGTAATGTATACGAAGCCATGGGAAGGAATGAAATGGCCAAAGCATATTATAAATTGGGTATTCAGGCTACAAAAGAGCGTAATAATATTTATTTGCAAGCGAGGCTTTATAACAACCTTGCCAATCTGCTCTATAAAATGAGAGATATTGATTCATCCATTTATTATGCAAGCTTTTCACTTCAAATGTGCCAGAAATACAATTTTGGCGAATTCATCCTTGACGCTAGCAAGATATTGATGAGAGCATTCGAGCTGCGGAAACAGCCGGACAGTGCTCTTAAATATGTAAAAGTGATGCTCGATGCAAAAGATACCATTTTTAGCCAGGCAAGAACCCAACAGGCTTTGCTGCTCGATTTCAATGAAAAACAGCGACGGCAGGAAATTGTTACGGCCAAAGAAAAATATCAAAATCAATTGCGACTATATGGGCTTGTCGGGTTAATAGGAATATTTATTGTTCTGGCCGCCGTGCTTTACCGCAATAATTTGAACCGAAAAAAAACAAACATTTTGCTTAATAAGCAAAAGCAAGAATTAGAAAGTGCATTGATTAAACTCAAATCTACACAAAAACAACTTGTTCAATCCGAAAAAATGGCTTCTCTCGGGGAACTTAGCGCGGGCATTGCCCATGAAATACAAAATCCACTGAACTTCGTAAATAATTTTTCTGAAGTAAACAAAGAATTGCTGGTAGAGATGAAAGAGGAAATTAAAAAAGGAAACATTGATGAAATTAATGCAATTGCAGATGATGTTATTAGCAACGAAGAAAAAATTAGTCATCATGGTAAAAGGGCAGATGCTATTGTGAAGGGAATGTTGCAGCACTCTCGGTCAAGTGTAGGTGTAAAAGAACCAACAAATATTAACTTATTAACAGATGAGTATTTAAGATTGGTTTACCACGGACTAAAAGCGGAGGCAAATTCTTTCAATGCAACCATTAAAACGGATTTTGATAACTTGATTGGAAAAATAAATATTATTCCCCAGGATATCGGAAGAGTACTATTGAATTTATTCAACAATGCATTTTATGCAGTGAATGAAAAAAATAAAAAACAAATTCATGGGTATGAACCAACTGTTACTGTCGTGACAAAAAAATCAGACAATTATATAACCATCGCCGTTATAGACAATGGCAATGGCATTCCGCAAAAAACAATTGATAAAATCTTTCAACCATTCTTTACAACAAAACCAACCGGTCAAGGAACTGGATTAGGCTTGAGTTTAAGTTATGACATCATTAAAGCACATGGTGGTGAAATAAAAGTAAATACAAAAGAGAATGAAGGGAGCGAATTCATAATTGAATTGCCGTTAACATAATCATTGAAAACATAAAAATTATTGTTACTAATTGTTCACGAAATCCTCTCAACTCACCAGAACCAATGGTTTTCATTTCTTGTATTGTTAACTGATAAAATATAAACTTGGAATAATGTTAATAGGTAATCAAATCGTATTTATTTCATATTTTTAATATATATGCTCTTAATTGTTTCCACTTTGACAATTATAATCAAATTATACCTGTCTTCAAAATGAACCGAAACTGAATTTAGCTCTATGGAAGTACATCATCACCCCGACGTTCATCATAAAAGAAAAAAATTCAAAGAATATTTTTTTGAATTTTTAATGATATTTCTTGCTGTAACTCTCGGATTTTTTGCAGAGAATTTCAGAGAACAAATAAGTGATTCGCACCACGAAAAAGAATATGCAAAGGAATTGTATGCAGAATTAAAAGATGATTCAGCTTCAGCAGCCATCAAACTTGAAAGTCGGCTCCAGAAGGAAAAAGAAATGGATTATTTGAGCAATTATTTTAAGGATAGCTCATTAACTGATCTCCCAAAAAAATTCTACCCTGCATTCACGGTCAGTCTTTATCTCATCAATAATTATTCTTATGAACCAAAAGATGGCATACTCAGTCAGCTCAGAAACTCAGGTTCGCTCCGATACTTCAAAAGCGTTGAATTGCAAAAGTTGCTCGGCGATATCAGCGTCAATATAAATAATGTGCGTTATCGCAATGAACAGGAATACCAGTTTTTTGCTAGTCCGGTTAAACCATTCCTTCTTAAACATTTTGACTGGAGCTGGTTAGATAAATTGAGGACAGAAGACACTCTTGGCATCGTGGTAGATGTAATAAAAAGATATTCGCTCGGCAACCGAGTCTTAGAAGGAAAAATCTTGAATATTCCTTCATTCGACCGTGGGGAAGCATCGAATATGATCTTGTTTTATAAACAAATGCTTGTATCAACACGCAGTCTTCAATTGAATAATTATATTATTACAAATCATAAAATTTTGCAGGAGCTGAGAGAAAATTATTCTTTGGAAAATGAATAATGGAATGGGGTCTTCCAACCCTTCTTTACCTATAAACCCACGGGGCAAGGAACAGGTTTGGGCTTGAGTTTAAGTTATGATATTGTGAAAGCACACGGACGATCTATAAATGTGGAATCAATAGAAAACGAACGAAGTAAATTCATAATTGAGTTGCCATTAAACTTATGATTGTAACAGAACCAGAATCCTTCTCAATAATTCCTCTAAAATCTAATAGAATCATTCTCTTTTAAAAATGACCATTTTTATGATATCTATTGCTTTTGCAAGCATTAGGTATTCAGAAAGTTGCTCTAGGTACAGCGCTGTGTTCACCTAAACTTCGGAACTTTCTTTCATCTTTTTACAAATACTTTTACTCCTGCAAAATCGTTTCCTGTTATTTTCAAATAATATGCCCCTGGCGGCAATCCTGCTACCGGAATGGTTAACTTATTATAACCAATATTTAGATGAGATATAATAAATGCGCCCTGTTGCCCATACGAGTTATAAATAATTGTTTTGGTTTGCCCTGTTGTTTTTGCAAACAGGGTTACGATAAGGTTATCCGCAACAGGATTCGGTTGGAGCGATATAAAGTTCAACGCATTATTTGAACTCCTTGTAAGTGGTACAATTTCCGAATAATAAACAGAGGCATCTGTTTTAATCATCACCAACCTGTAATAAGTCGTTCCATAAATTATCCGAGGATCATTATACGTCAGGTTTTTTTTACCTACATTTTTTATGGTCGTTATAGTCTGGTAATTTAATTGATCGGCCGAGGTCTGCAATTGAAATGAATAAACGTCATCTGTGTTGGTCATTAACCATGTTAAAAGAGCGCCATCATCAGTTAATGTTCCGGTAAAATATTCCAATTCCGGAATGGGCAATGGTACG
>Ga0206902_10136_pt1 | contig 19552 bp, 19 predicted proteins | sample Alteio_BWOrgHeat_44_FD_153242 | JGI IMG/M metagenome (GOLD analysis project Ga0206902, IMG submission 153242) | Enriched cells from forest soil in Barre Woods Harvard Forest LTER site, Petersham, Massachusetts, United States -... | ecosystem: Environmental > Terrestrial > Soil > Temperate forest >... | reverse complement strand
CCCCTTTCCAAAAGCGACGGCGGCACAACCGAACATACCAATTGCTCAGGTGTTCGTCAACGAAATCCTCAATCAGCCTGCCGGCAACGGTCGGCTCGTAATCATCCAGGTTTTCTGATACTTTTTTTATTAAAGTGTTCAGGGAGGACAGAACCCATTGATCAATTTCAGGGCGTTCGGACGCAGGGATATTTTCTTCCGAAAAAGAAAAACCGTCCACATTTGCATAGAGTGCAAAAAACTGATAAGTATTGTATAAAGTACCGAAGAATTTGCGCTGAACCTCTTTAATCCCGTCCAGATCAAACTTCATGCTTTCCCACGGAGATGCATTGGTGACAAGATACCACCGGGTGGCATCTGCTCCAAATTGATCGATCGTTTGGAAAGGATCAACCACATTCCCCAGGCGCTTACTCATCTTGTTTCCGTTTTTATCCAATACCAAACCGTTACTCACGACGGTCTTATATGCCCTGCCGTCAATTTTATCTACCGGGAGATTCGCCTTTTGTAATTCTTCTATAACACTTTCCCTGATCAAACTGCTGATTGCATGAAGCGTATAAAACCAGCCACGGGTCTGATCAACGCCTTCCGCAATGAAATCCGCGGGAAAGTTTTGGGCAAAAGTCTCCAAATTTTCAAAAGGGAAATGCCATTGAGCATAGGGCATGGCGCCAGAATCAAACCAGACATCGATGAGGTCTGCGACTCTTTGCATCGGCCTCCCTGATTTGCTGATCAGTATGATGTCATCCACATAGGGTTTGTGTAAGTCGATGACTGATTTTCTATTGAGACTCTCCAATCCGTTCAGGTGAGATGCTTTTTCCATTTCCCGGTTTAATTCCGCAAGGCTTCCGATGCAAATCTCTTCCAGTCCGTCTTCCGTCCTCCAGACAGGAAGCGCAGTTCCCCAGAACCGGCTCCTGCTCAAATTCCAGTCTACCATGTTTTCCAGCCAATTCCCAAATCTTCCTTCCCCTGTGGATTTTGGTTTCCAGTGAATGGTTTTATTGAGTTCCACCATCCTGTCCTTGAGCGCTGTAGTTCTGATAAACCACGCATCTAGGGGATAATATAAAATTGGTTTGTCTGTTCTCCAGCAATGCGGGTAGCTGTGTTCGTATTTTTCGATTTTGAACGCCCTGTTTTCTTTTTTCAGCTTTACGCAGATGTCTACGTTTACATCCACGTAATTCGGGTCGTCTTTATAATTTTTAACATAGCGGCCACTGAATTCCCCCATGCCCTCGATAAATTTCCCCTGCTTGTCGACCATGATCAAAATCCCGATGTCATACTTTTTGCCGACCCTGAAATCATCTGCGCCAAACGCAGGAGCCGTATGAACGATTCCCGTGCCATCTTCCGTGGTAACAAAATCCCCCAGCAGGATCCGGAATGATTGCGCATTGTCCATTTTGTTTGCTTCAAAAGGAAGCAACTGCTCATAGGAAATACCCTCCAGTTCTTTGCCTTTGCATTCAGCCAAAATTTTCCAGGGGAGGATTTTTCCACCTTCTTTGTATGCCCCAAGATCCAAATTCTCTTCTTCCGCTTTAAAATAGGCAGGCAACAACGCCTTGGCCAGGACTACGTTTACGAGAAGGTGTGTATAGGGGTTGAATGTTTTTACCAGCACATAATCAATGCCCGCACCTACCGTCAAGCCGAGATTGGAAGGGAGGGTCCATGGGGTCGTCGTCCACGCTAAGAAAAAGACTTCACCGTCCGCTTTTTTAAAAATTGACCGGTCCTCCGGAATGGTCCGGAACATCGCGACACAACTGGTATCCTTTACTTCCTTGTAGGTACCGGGTTGATTCAGTTCATGCGAACTTAAGCCAGTTCCCGCAGCCGGAGAGTACGGCTGAATGCTTACGCTTTCGTAGAGTAAGCCTTTGTCATACAATTGTTTTAATATCCACCACAACGTTTCAATATAATCATTCTCGAAAGTGACGTATGGATTTTTCAAATCGACCCAGTAACCCATCTTTTGGGTGAGCTCGTCCCATTTGTCTTTGTATCTTAATACTGCTTCACGGCATTTGCGGTTATAGTCTTCTACTGATATTTTCTTGCCAATATCCTCTTTGGTGATCCCCAATTCTTTTTCAACGCCCAATTCGACGGGAAGGCCATGGGTGTCCCAACCGCCCTTGCGTCTCACCAGGAAGCCTTGCATGGTTTTATACCTGCATACCAGATCTTTAAGGGTTCGGGAGATAACATGATGGATGCCGGGCATGCCGTTCGCACTGGGCGGACCTTCAAAAAAAACAAAGGGCTGGGCACCTTCGCGTCGGGTAATGCTTAATTCAAACGCATTCTCGCGGTTCCATTTAGCCAGGATATCCTGTCCAATGGAGGGTAGGCTAAGTTGCTGATACTCTTTATATTTTATGCTTTTTCCCGCGACGTTCATCAAAAAATAAAAATGTTTGCAAAGGTAGGGAATGCTAAGCGAAAATTTTTCATTAAAAAGATTCGGTTTTTTATTCGCTGGAATGTGTTAAAATTCAATCCGTTCCAATTCTGGTCCTAAAAATTATCCACAGCTCTTCCGTTTGGCATAATTTATGGTTTATAGGAAGGGAAGAATTTGATCTATAATTGATGAAAAGCCATTTATATTCTTATCAAATTCAGTAAACCAGAACAATCTCATTCAGTATAAAGGGTGCATTTGCGTAGTATGAAAAATTTTTCTACGGTTTAGGGTTTAGGGGTTAAAAAGGGGGGTATTCCTACTCCCCTTCCTCTTATTTTCAGAAGCTGCAAAAGAAAAAATGTACACCAATCACTAAAAAGCTATCCGTATCCAACCCGTTTTTAATCTCTGATATTTGCCTTAGAAGAACCCGATAAACATACCTGATCTCGGGTGTTCAATGGGGACTTATTTATTGTTATTGAGCTAGCCAATTTTTTTGAAAAACTTCCTTTTTACCCCGGATAGAAAACCTTCGTAATGGAAGGTTTTCTTTTTTTATGGCTATTTTGGACGCAGCAATTTGTAAATCCTGATGGCACAGACAAGAACGACAATCAACGCTACCAGCCCGGCCAATCCCCATACCAAACTCATGCTTTGCTTGACGACCGCAAGCATGACGATCGCCACTAAAAAAAGGGTTGCCACTTCATTCCATATCCGAAGTTGCTGCGAAGTATAGGTAAAGATCCCTTTTACCTGTTGCCGGAATATGTTGTGTAAGGAAAGAAAATAGAGGTACAAAAAAATAACAAAAATCAACTTGACCAACAACCACCGTCCTGGCTGATCAAAGAGAACCTTGTCCCATCCCTCCTGGAACATCACTATCGGGCCTAAAATCAATGTAAGCAATGCGGAAGGGATGGTGATACCATACCACAAACGCTGCATCATCAGCGCAAACTGTTCGTGCAGGATTTGCTTTGCCGGGTCTGGTTTTTTTTCTGCCTCCGTGTTATAGATAAAAAGCCTTGGCATATAAAACATGCCTGCAAACCAGGTGACCACAAATATGATATGAAGCGCTTTGAGATACATTTTACTTTATGGTTTGAGGCACAGCTTTAGGGTGCTTTGAATACCATGGAATCTTACAATTATATTATGAACCCAATATCATTCTTTGGCCGCCTGCCGAATATTCATTGACCCAGCCGGCAATAGTCTTTACCCATAGCGGGTTTGTATTAAGACAGGGAATCATCGTGTATGCCGTGCCTCCGGCCTGTAAAAAAGTCTCTTTCCCCCGGATAGCTATTTCCTCGAGGGTTTCCAAACAATCGCTCACAAACGCCGGACAAACGATTAATAATTTTTTAATTCCTTCTTGTGGCATTTCCTCCAAACGTTTATCGGTGAATGGCTCCAGCCATCCTTTTCCTAACCTGGATTGAAATGAAACACTGAATTTCTTGGCAGGAATATTTAATTTTTCGGTAACCAGCCTGGTAGTAACCATGACCTGGTGGCGGTAACAGGTTGCGTGGGCGGCGGAAGATTTTTCGCAGCAATCATTGGCCTTCAAACAATGGTTTCCTGTCGGATCGCTTTTTCTGATATGTCTTCCAGGAACCCCGTGATAGCTGAAAAGAATATGATCGTAATCCTGGCTGAGAAAAGGAGCTATATGGTCACTCAAGGCGTCAATATAATGGCCTTCATCATAATAGGGTTTTAAGAAGGTGAGCTTGAACGGATAATTAAGGCGCCTATGGATTGTTTTGGCGTGTTCGACTGCGGTCTCGTAAGAGGCCATGGCATAATGAGGATACAGCGGGATGGCAAGCACTTCCTCCAACTGCGGATTTTTCTCCGATAAATGTTCAAAGGCCGATTCAATGGCCGGTTTGCCATACCGCATGGCAATATCCACAGGTTCTTCAATATGCTCTGTTAAAGCCTCCTTTAGCTGGCGGGTGAGAACGATAAGGGGGGAACCTTCCTTGGTCCAAATTGATTTGTACGCCTCCGCAGACTTCGATGCCCGGGAAGGAACAATAATTCCTTCCACCAATATTTTCCGGAAAAAAAAAGGATAATCGATAACCCTGCCGTCCATTAAAAATTGATCTAAATAGGTATGGACGTCTTTTAGACCCGTGGAATCTGGCGAACCCAGATTCATTAGTATTATCCCTAAATTTTTCTGTGTTGTCATATAAAATAATCTGCAAAGGTAACTCTGCTGGGTTTGTAAATTTTACTCTAACGAATAAATATTGCGCAAACCATAGCGTGTTGGATTCGGGTTGGCTAAGTAGAATTACAAATTCTCATTCAGAAAAATCTCGCATTTATCCTTATCACGGGATAAATGACATTTTTGTGACAGAAAAAAATTTTTGTGAAACCCACAGAAATTACATTTGTATAAATGCATTTAGTTTTCAAGAATCATGGTAGCCAAGCATAAAGACATATCATCTTTTTTTATCGTCGGAATCAATTATAAGAAAACTGACGCTTCGGTAAGAGGAGATTTTGCCATCAGTAATCTTCAGTATGCCTCGTTATTACAACTCGCGCCGGATTTTGAAGTTCATGAATTGTTTATACTTTCCACCTGCAACCGCACTGAGATTTATGGATTTGCAGATAATTATGTTCAGCTTATCGATTTGCTGTGCACCCAGACCAAGGGGTCTAAAAAATTGTTTGTTGAATTGGCTTATATAAAAAACGGGATTGATGCCATTCAACACCTGTTCCAGGTAGGATCCGGCCTGGATTCCCAGATCCTGGGGGATTATGAAATTGTGGGCCAGATAAAGCAAGCCGTAAAATTTTCAAAGGAACACCTTGGAATCAGCGCTTTTACGGAAAGATTGGTAAATGGGGTGCTGCAATCATCGAAAGCCATCAAAAACAAAACGGCATTGAGTAGCGGTACGGTGTCTGTCTCTTTTGCTGCTGTTCAATGCATCAGGGAAATATTTCCGCTCGCGGCGAATAAAAAAGTTTTATTGATTGGCACCGGGAAAATTGGCAGAAACACATGCAAAAACCTGGTGGATTATCTGGGCGCAAAAAATATCACGCTTATTAATCGCTCGGAAGAAAAATCATTTTCGCTGGCGGAAGAAATGGGGCTTACCAAGGGGTCTTTGGAAAACCTGAAGGAGTAAATTGCTGTAGCGGATATCATTATTGTGGCGACCAATGCAGCCGAACCTGTTGTTTATAAAGAAGACCTCATCGGTTCCGGCGAGAAATTACTGATCGATTTGTCGATTCCGAATAATATAGACGTCGCCGCCAAGGAGATATCACAAATTAAACTGGTCAATGTTGATGACTTATCTAAAATCAACGATACGACCCTTCAAAAACGCGAAGCAGAGGTACCGAAAGCAAAAGAAATAATTGGCGTGCACGTTGCAGAATTTTTAAATTGGCATGACATGCGGAAGCATGTACCTGTGCTGAAAGCAGTAAAATTAAAGCTTAATGAAATTCATAGCAGTGTTTTGTTTGCAGGGACAAAAACACGACCAGCTCCGAACAATTCTGCAGAAGAAAAAATACAGCTTGTAATTAATGGCATGGCGACCAAAATGCGAAACCACAATCGGAAGGGATGTCATTATATTGAAGCGATCAATGATTTTATTTCCTGAGGTATGGCCTAATTTTGCGGTCACCTGGTTTGAATAGCCAACAGCAGCAGGTTGCTATTCTCCATTAACCATTCACCTGCCCATGCGCAACATACTAAAGATAGGAACCCGTGAAAGCCAGTTGGCTGTCTGGCAAGCTACGTTGGTAAAGGACTTACTGAAGGAGCATGCAATTGACAGCGAACTTGTATTGATAAAAAGCGAAGGTGACATTGACCTGAAAACGCCTTTGTATGCCATGGGGGTGCAGGGAATATTTACAAAAACACTCGATGCTGCTTTACTGGACAATAGGATTGACCTCGCCGTTCATTCCATGAAGGATGTTCCAACGCTTTTGGCCGAAGGGATTGCCCAGGCAGCCACGCTGAAAAGGGGAAATTATAAAGATGTATTCGTCTTTCGAAACCCTCAGCCCTCCGGGGAATTTGTGATCCGGGATTTCGACCCGGCGTCTTTTCTCACCATCGCGACCTCCAGCATTCGGCGAAAATCACAATGGCTGCATCGTTATCCAAACCACAGGGTTGAAAATTTGCGGGGTAACATAAATACAAGATTAAAAAAACTAGAGGAAAGTAATTGGCTGGGTGCCATTTTCGCAGCCGCGGGTTTGGAACGGATTAATCTGCTGCCTTCGCATTCCATTGAACTGGATTGGATGTTGCCAGCACCGGCACAAGGTGCCATTATGGTAGTTTGCAGGGAGGAAGATGTGGAGACCAAAAAGAAATGTTCTCTGTTAAATGACGAAAATACGGAGTTGTGTACAAGAATTGAGAGGGATTTTTTGAGGAGCCTTTTGGGAGGGTGCTCAACACCCATCAGCGCCCTGGCCGAAATAGAGGAAGAAGAATTGTTCTTCAGGGGGAATGTTTTATCTGTTGATGGAAAACAAAAAAAAGAAATCGAAAAAATACTGCCTGTGGAAAAGGCGGATTATATGGGGTTCGAGGCTGCCAAAGAATTAATGCAAGACGGTGGTGATGTGATTATAAACAATATTCGTAATGCGTCAAAATAATATCTCCCTCTTATCGACCCGTCCTTTGCAGCAGGAACTTATTGCTAAGGCAGCTGAAAAAAATATTTCGATAGAAATGGTTCCTTTCATCGAAACAAGACCGATTGTAAGCGAATCATTACGACAGAGAATTTTGCATTTATCGCACCATATCCTGACCGTTGTTTTTACCAGCGTGAATGCGGTGGATGCTGTTGCCAAGGCATTGAATGGGGCACAGCCTTCCTGGAAGGTATTTTGTATTGGATCAGCAACCAGGCAGGCTATTGAGAAATTTTTTTCTAACATTACCATCGTAGGAGAAGCTGATGCTGCAACCGCCTTGGCCGACGAGATTATAGCCCAAAAAAACATTCATTCCGTCATTTTTTTCGGCGGCGATAGGAGAAGGGAGGAATTGCCGGAAAAATTATCAAAACATCATATAGACCTGCACGAAATTCCGGTCTATACTACCATGGAAACCCCGCGGCAGCTAGACAAGGATTTTGATGGCATTCTTTTTTGCAGTCCGAGTGCAGTGAACAGTTTTTTTTCCCTGAATAAGATAAATCCGGAAACCATTTTATTTGCCATCGGACAGTCGACAGCCAATGAAATAAAAAGACATACAGACAATAAAATTACCATCAGCAGGAAACCGGGAAAAGAGCTACTGGCTGGATTAGCAATTGATTATTTTGAAACGCGTAACAGGGAACGCTAAAACTTACCATTGATGACGATGAAAAACGATTTATTGTTACGAACCTTAAAGGGGCAATTGACCGACCGGCCTCCCGTATGGATGATGCGGCAGGCGGGGCGATATTTGCCACAATACATTAAACTGCGAGAAAAATATTCGTTCTTCGAACGGGTTCAAACACCCGGCCTTGCCTGCGAAATTACATTGCAGCCAATAGACATTGTCGGCGTTGACGCCGCGATTTTATTTTCAGATATACTGGTTGTTCCACAGGCCATGGGCCTGGAGGTCCAGCTGATAGAAAGCAAGGGGCCCATTTTGCCGAAACCGATTAAAACACGGGGTGACCTGGAAAGAATTTGTGTCCCGGACGTGGATGAGAGATTGCATTATGTTTTTGAAGCAATACAATTGATCAAACAGGAATTGAACGAAAGAGTACCCCTGATCGGGTTTGCGGGAGCTCCATGGACAATTCTTTGCTATATGGTGCAGGGACAGGGAAGCAAGACCTTTGATGAGGCTAAAGCATTTTGCTATACGCAACCTGAACTGGCGCACCACTTGTTGCAAATGATAACCGATACGACGATTGCGTATCTGAAAGCCCAGGTCAAAGCAGGCGCTGACGTGATACAAATCTTCGACAGTTGGGCGGGGTTATTGGGTAAACATGATTTTGAAAATATGTCCCTGCAATACATCAGCCAAATTGTATCGGCGCTAAAGGAAGAGACGGCAGTGATTGTTTTTGCCAAGGGCGCCTGGTATGGATTAAAAGAAATGGCTGCGACCGGAGCAGCAGGACTGGGGTTGGACTGGTGTATCGAACCGGAGCTTGCGCGTTTATTTGCCGGTAACCAGGTTACCTTGCAGGGTAATTTTGATCCGGCAAAATTGTTATCGCCCGTTTCCGTCATCAGGAAAGAGGTTAAGGAAATGCTGCGTGCATTTGGAAAGGAAAGATATATCGCAAACCTTGGTCACGGTATTTTACCGAATGTCCCCGTGGATCATGCAAAAGCGTTCGTCGATACGGTGAAAGAATTTAGCTGGAGCTAAGATTTGCAACTCCTTAACCCGTTTACCCGGTTCCGGGGTTCACGCCTGGGTACAGGCATTGAACGGCGGAAGATGAAAACCTGGGAAAAGAAAAAAATAAATTACAGGAGTAATACTGGGTTTGCAACATTCCCATGTTGTAAATCTGCCATTGTAAAATTGTATGCAAGGCCTAAAGGATAAAACAGAAACCAAAGAATTCCGCCAGCAATGGATTGAATACGTCTATGATCTGCAATCCAGAATCTGTACCGCGATTGAAGCAGCAGACGGAAAGGCAAAATTCATAGAGGATTCCTGGCAGCGTGCTGAAGGGCGTGGAGGGGGCGGTATTTCCCGGATTATTGCGGGTGGCGATGTCTTTGAAAAGGGTGGTGTAAACGTTTCGGTTGTTTATGGAACAGTCACGCCAAAAATGCGAAAAAGCCTTCAGCTGGATGGTTCGAAATGGTTCGCTGGCGGAATGTCCCTGGTACTCCATCCGAAAAACCCATTTGTGCCTACTGTCCATTGTAACTACAGATATTTTGAATTGTATGATAGGGAGGATACCGTTTGCGACCAGTGGTTTGGTGGCGGCACTGATCTGACACCCTATTATTTGTTTGAAGAAGACGCGATCCATTTCCATCAGACCCATAAGAAAGCCTGTGATGAATATGATGAAAAGTTATATCCGCTGTTCAAAAAGGAATGTGACGATTATTTCGTGAATACTCATCGGAACGAGGAACGGCGGGGAATCGGTGGAATATTTTTTGATAGGAGAAGACCCGAAGGCGAACACACCTTGGATTTTTGGTTTAACTTCTGCAGATCTTGCGGAAATGCGTTTTTGGTGGCATACCTGCCCATTGTGGAAAGAAGAAAAAACTTGCCATTCACCGATCAGAACAAACACTGGCAGGAAATACGACGGGGAAGATATGTTGAATTCAATCTTATACATGATAAAGGAACCCTGTTCGGATTGAAGACAAACGGAAGAACCGAAAGTATTTTGATGAGCCTCCCGCCGACAGTAAGGTTCGAGTATAATTATCAACCAATACCCAATTCACCGGAAGCACAATTGCTCAGGATCTGCCTGCAACCGCGGGATTGGGCGTAAAATATAAATTATGTTTTTACAAAAACGAAACAGGATACTACGGAACAACCCTTCCATAAGAAGTTTGGTTGCAGAGACTTTGCTGACGCCAAACGATTTTATTGCGCCACTATTTATTGACGAAGGGAAAAACATATCCTGGGAAATTCCTTCCATGCCGCAATATTATCGCCGTTCACTTGACCTTACCGTCAAAGAAGTAAAGGAATTATACGGTATGGGAATTAAAAGCATTTTGTTGTTCATTAAAGCAAAAGAAGAGCTTAAAGACAATACAGGAAAAGAAGCCTGGAATGAAAATGGATTGATGCAGAAAAGCATCAAGGCAATCAAAGACGCATGCCCTGAAATGCTTGTGATGACTGATGTTGCCCTCGATCCCTATTCCTCTTTTGGTCATGATGGCATCGTAAAGGACGGTGAAATTATTAATGATGAAACGGTCGAAGCGTTGGTAAAAATGAGCGTGAGTCACGCCAAAGCAGGCGCAGACTTTGTTGCGCCCAGTGATATGATGGATGGAAGGATTGGCGCCATCCGAAAGGGGCTGGAAGACAATGGGTTTACAAAAACGGGTATTATGAGTTACAGCGCCAAGTATGCTTCCTGTTTTTATGGACCATTCCGGGATGCTTTGGATTCCGCACCGGGTTTTGGAGACAAAAAAACCTACCAAATGAACTATGCCAACCGCATCGAAGCCATTAAAGAAACCCTTATGGACATTGAGGAAGGTGCTGATGTGGTCATGGTAAAACCCGCGCTCGCCTATTTAGATATTATTCGGGAAGTAAAAAATGCGGTCACTGTTCCAGTCAGCGCTTACAATATCAGCGGGGAATACGCTATGATTAAAGCAGCTTCAAAAATGGGCTGGATAGATGAAAACAAAGCCATCCTTGAAACATTGACAGCGATAAAACGCGCCGGCGCTGATTTAATAGCGACGTATTTTGCCAAAGATGCAATCAAACTCTTACAATAAATCTCTACAGTAAAGGCTAACCATTTATGGATATCAGCAACAGCATTTCATTATTTGCACGCGCCCAGCGGTCTATTCCGGGAGGAGTGAATTCCCCGGTGCGGGCATTTAAAAGCGTAGGAGGGACTCCGATATTCATTAAAAAAGCATTAGGAGCCTACCTCTATGATGAAGATGGCAATAAATACATTGATTACATCGCTTCCTGGGGACCCATGATACTGGGTCACGCGCATGACCAGGTGGTAAATGCAATCCGGCATCAGGCTGCTTTCTCCACTTCGTATGGTGCGCCTACGGAACTGGAAATTGAAATGGCAGAGCTCATCACCGGTATGGTGCCAAATGTTGATTTAATACGCATGGTGAGCAGCGGAACAGAAGCCTGCATGAGCGCGATTCGATTGGCGCGAGGTTACACGGGGAAAAATAAGATCATCAAGTTTGAGGGATGCTATCATGGTCATGCTGATTCATTTCTGGTAAAAGCAGGAAGCGGCGTAGCGACTTTACACATTCAAACGGTGCCGGGTGTGACCGCAGGGGTCGCCAACGACACGCTTACTTGCGCGTACAATGACCTGGCTGCTGTTAAAAAATTAGTATCTGGAAACAGAAATCATATTGCTGCGATAATTGTTGAGCCTGTGGCAGGCAATATGGGTTGTATTTTACCTCAACCGGGATTTTTGGAGGGATTGAGAAAAATATGTGATGAAGAAAAGATCATTCTCGTATTTGATGAGGTGATGACGGGATTTCGTTTGTCGCCCGGGGGCGCCCAGGAAACTTTGCGGGTGGATGCTGACCTGGTTACCTACGGCAAGGTTATAGGAGGTGGCATGCCGGTCGGTGCATTTGGCGGCAAGTCCATCATCATGCAACAGGTGGCGCCGCTCGGTCATGTCTACCAGGCTGGCACCCTGAGCGGTAACCCGATAGCGATGATTGCGGGACTTACCACACTGAAAATTTTGAAAAGCGATCCCCATATTTATCAACAATTGCAGGAGAAGACGATTTATCTCCGGGATAACCTGCATAAAGTTTTCTTAGAAGCAGGAATTCCCATTGTAATCAATCAGATCGGGTCGATGATTAGCATTCATTTCAGCAACCACGCTGTACAGGATTTTGCCAGTGCTTCATCAGCAAATAATGAGATGTTCAAACAATATTTTCATGCTATGCTCAAACGCGGCATCTACCTCCCCCCATCTGCCTTTGAAAGCTGGTTTCTAAATAATGCCCTTACCAAAGATGATTTAGACCTTACTATCCACGCGACAAAGGAAAGTTTGAAAGAGATGATCTGAAAAATGTCCCGGGCTACCCGTAGCGCTTAAATATTTATCTTACATAATAAATCCCATAATTTTTTTATGAATAAGGCACGGCTCGAGGCATTCAGTGATGGTGTATTTGCGATCATCATCACCATTATGGTTTTGGAAATAAAGGTTCCTGAAGGTAAAACATGGGAATCGCTAAGATCCATGATACCTGTAATGCTCAGTTATGTACTCAGTTTTATTTTTGTCGGTATTTATTGGGTAAATCATCACCACCTGCTGCATACCACCAATAAGGTCGACGCCTCCATACTATGGTCTAATATTCATTTGCTTTTTTGGTTGTCAATCGTTCCTGTTGCGACGGATTGGATGGGGGAGACCCATTTTGCTACAAACCCTGTCGCCGTGTACGCGGGACTGCTGCTGCTTTGCGGCTTTGCATTTACTGTGCTTCAGCTGCGCATCGAAAAAAAGAATGAAGGCAATGAAAAACTAAATCATGCTTTTGTTATACTCCGGAAAAAAGGAATTTTTTCTATAGCCGCCTACTCCACCGCATTGTTTTTTGCATTTATCAACACCACCATTTCCGGGCTGCTTTTTTTGGTGGTATCTTTTGTATGGTTTGTTCCGGACAGAAATATTGAAAAGGCTCTGGAGAAAGATTAAATGTCATTCATGGACGCCTCGCTTATTATAAAAAATGTTTCAAAGCATATTCAACTTTCCCCTGCGGAAGAACGGCATTTTGTTTCTTTTCTAAAGGAAGGGAAAGTAAAACGCAAACAATTTATGCTGCGGGAGAATGAAATTTGTACGGATTCTATCTTTGTGACCCTTGGCTGCCTTCGGGGATATACGATCGATCAAAACGGATTTGAGCACATTTTGCAATTTGCGCCGCCCGATTGGTGGATAGCAGACATGTATAGCCTGATTTCGAAAAAACCCGGAAGTCTTTCGATTGATGCCATTGAAAACACGACTGTCTTGTTATTGTCCAGGGAGAACCAGGAAAAATTATTTGCAGAAATTCCGAAGTTTGAACGCTTCTTCCGCATCATCACAGAAAATTCACTGGTAAGCAGCAGGCAGCGGTTATTGGATAATTTGAGCCTGACCGCACAGCAACGCTACGAATTGTTTTGCCATCATTATCCAAGCCTGATTGAGCACCTCCCTCAAAAACTCATCGCCTCTTATATTGGTGTTACTCCGGAATTCTTAAGCAAGCTGCGGGGAAGTTTTTTAAAAAAAGGGAAACAAAAATAATCATGGCACCGGGGAACGCATGGGCGCTCGCGCGGGAAGCAAGCGCCGGACAAAACGCCGGGTGACCGATAAACCTGGACTATCCGATAAGCAGGATGATTGAGATCCATGGACACAACCTTTCTTGAGGCGACAGCATCGCCAGCCTTGCCGTTCTTGCGTTTCTTAATCTAGGTTATTGGATGCGGCCCGGTCTATGGCCGACCTTTGGAGAACAAAAATCAGTTATGGCAAAAACAGTATTACATAAAGCATCGACCCGTGGTCATGCGAACCACGGATGGCTCGATAGCTATCACAGTTTTAGTTTCGCAAATTATTATAATCCGGAAAGAATTCATTTCGGCGCATTGAGGGTTTTGAATGACGATACCGTTTCAGAAGGAAGGGGTTTTGGAAAGCATCCGCACGATAATATGGAAATTATATCCATTCCTCTGGAAGGTGATTTGCAACACGAAGACAGCATGGGAAATGTGGCGGTCATAAAAAAAGGAGACATCCAGGCCATGAGTGCGGGCACAGGAATATTTCACAGCGAGTTTAATAAGCACAAAGACGCTCCGGTAAAATTCCTGCAGATTTGGATCTTTCCGAACAAAAAAAATGTCGAGCCGAGGTACAGCCAGATTACCTTAAACCCTGAAGAAAGGCATAATAAGCTGCAGCAGGTGCTATCACCCGCTGAAACGGAAGCAGGCGTATGGATTCAGCAGGATGCCTGGTTTAGCATGGGGAAATTTGATAAGGATTTTTCAACACAATATACCTTCAAGAAAAAAGGAGACGGGGTGTATGCCTTTGTACTTAACGGAGACATCACCATTGATGGCCAGCAACTCCACAACAGAGACGGTTTTGGCATTTGGGAAACGGACTCCGTTAGCATCACGGCAAATTCCCAAGATGCTGAACTGTTGTTGATGGAAGTACCCATGACATGATAACCGCTCATCCGTTTGTTGGCGTGGGTCTGCGGGAAGTGATTTTCAGAAAAAAATGTAACGCATGGAAAAGATTCAGATTCTGGTCGTATGTAGTCATCAGGAGATATTGAATACAATCATCCGGTTAATAAACAATAATGAAAAATGGAATGGAACCGGTACTGATGACATAGAACAAGCGATTGAATTATTTCATCAACAGGCATTTGATTTGGTCTTGCTGGGGAGCGGCTTGACGGGTGAATCAGAAAATAAGCTTAGGAAAATATTTGTCCTTCAAAACCCCGAGATAAAAATAATCGAACATTTTGGAGGGGGCAGCGGGTTATTATCAAACGAAATTGAAGAGGCATTTGCCGGTAATAAAAATGGTAATTTTAATGTGATCGATAATCCCTTTAAATAATTGGAATGGTACAGACTACCGGACAAATAGGCGAAACACATTATAAAACGGTTATCACCAACGGAAGACATGAATTGGTTGCCGACGAACCAAAGGCCAATGGAGGCACGGATTTGGGTTTTTCGCCAACAGAACTTTTATGCAGTGCGCTTGCAGCCTGCACCTGTGCGACCCTGCGCATGTATGCAGACAGAAAAAAATGGAATGTTACTGAAGTGAAGGTTTATATCCGTTTTACCGGGAACCCGGAAAAGAATATCAGCAACATTACCAGAGAAATTGAAATGACCGGCAATTTGTCAACGGAACAAAGAGAAAGGCTGCTTGATGTCGCGAACCATTGCCCGATTCATAAAATTTTAAGCAGACCGATCGCAATAGAAAGTTCGTTAATGGCTTAACTTTATTGTATATTTTTCAACCTTGCGCTATGACCAAAGAATATACCAATGGCGTTGTCACCGTTGTGTGGAAACCCGCAATTTGCATGCATTCTACCATCTGCTGGAAACATGCGACGGGTTTGCCTGAAGTTTTCAATCCCATGGAGCGGCCTTGGATAAGGCCTGAAAATTCTTCTACGGAAAAAATTATCGAGCAGGTAAAAAAGTGCCCCAGCGGTGCGTTGAGTTTTTATATGAATGATGGGTCGCCGCCTTAATTTATTTCATCTCGCCCGGAATAACTGTAATGGTTTCTTTTCTCCCGTTGCGCAAGACCGAAGCTGGCAACTGCAATCCGATGGTTTTTTCTGTGAGGAGCAAATGCAAACTGTCAATGCTGGAAACGGGTTTTCCGTCGAAGCCAACAATGATATCGCCAATGCGAAATTCACTGTTGTAAAAATTTCCGTCCGGGACGATTTCGAATATATATACGCCCGTTTTAGTCTCTAGCTTGTTGGCGGCAATCATGCGGGCTGTCAGATTTACCAATTGCGCGGCAATTCCAAGTTGGGCGCGCCTTACCTTTCCAAAAAGGATCAGTTGACCTGCAATGTGTGCCGCCAGGTTGGACGATATGGCGAAACACAACCCTTGTGCGGAAGGGATCATGGCCGTGTTTACGCCGATCACTTGCCCGTGCGTATTTACCAGCGGACCGCCGCTGTTCCCTGGGTTGAGTGCGGCATCAGTTTGAATGACGTCGTCGATCAGCCTTCCATTTCTGGCACGTAATGTTCTTCCCAGAGCGCTGACTACTCCCGTGGTAACTGAATATTGCAACCCCATCGGATTCCCGATGGCAATGGCAATTTGTCCTGCCTGCAATCCTGATGAATCCGCCAGCGACAAGGCTTTTAGGTTAGTTTCATCAATCTTGATGACGGCGATGTCGGTGGATGGATCGGCGCCTTTTATCTCTGCGCTGACACTTTTTCCGTCAATAAAAGAAACCCGGATGCTGTCTGCATTTTCAATGACGTGATTGTTAGTGACAATAAAGCCGTCCGTGGAAATCACAAAGCCCGATCCCGTAGCGGGCAAGAGGGCTGATTTATTTTGCCTGTCCCTGGTTTTTTTCTGAACCTCTATATGCACAACTGATTCGGCGGCGATATTCACCGCGTTGGTGACTGTTTTCGAATAGGCGTCAAGCAATTCAAAGCTGTTTTCTTCCTGGCTTACCAAAAATTTTAAATTTTCCATAAACCCCACCATCAAATAATTATCCATTCTTTTTTTGGTGACGTTATGACATTGTGTGATGTAATGAATAAGAACAGGAAAGAGTCTCCTGAGGTGTCAAGATTGATGGATACGAATAATCAGGATTTCGTTTTCTACGGCGACAGGATATTTTTTCAAAGATATTTCGGCTGGCCCTTTGATTACCCGCCCGTCCGGGTTGAACTGACTTCCATGCAGGTTACACGTGTACCCGTTCCCGGTTGGCGTCAGCTGGTTGCTCTGGTGAGTACACTGGAGCAATAAAGCTTCGTAAGAATTGTTGGGTTTTTTTTGCACCGCAATGTCATAATACCATCCTTTCGGGCGGATGAACAGAAGTCCTGATGGCGCAAAACCCAAAACGGGGATACGAATTTCATTATTCACTACGTCTGTTCTTATTACCTGGTATGCCGGACTACATGACGCCAGTTCAGAGACCAGGATTCCGGAGGCCGCGAGCACGCAGAAGCGGCAGGATGTTTTTATCAATTGTCTTCGGTGCATTTTTTTGTTGTTGTCCTGTTAGTAATGACGCCGACTGCGGCGTTCCCATTTTTAAAAAGAGTAGCCAACCCCGATATTCAGAAACTGGGTATTTTCCTTATAGGGCAATGCGTTCGGTGCGGGGTTTATAACCAATGCAGGATTTTGCGGGCCGGTATGCAGCAACCTCACATCAGCCTTAATGGCAATGTTGGGGATTGGTAAATAATTTACACCGGCAATAATATGGGTTTGCTTTTGGGTCCCATCATAAATTCCGTTGGATGCCGTGTTGGCATTCATGTCAAGCATTTCTGCGCGTGCAAAAGCGATGAACTGATCCTGGCCATGTTTTTGATAAAGAAAATCATATCCCAATTCTGCATAGGCGCCATACATTCCGGAAGGTGTATTTTTTGCGTATGCCGCATTTAATTTGCCGGCCTCGGGATAAGCCATGTACGTACCTAAAATTTTTATTCCGATTCCATTTTTTGCATATTGCAAATCCGCTTCACCAAGATAAAGGGGTGTGCCGAATGCGCCACTGTTCAAACCCAAACTATCAGCACCGTGCGGACTCAGGGCTACGGTACCGCCTGCGTAACCGGCGATCTGGAATTTCATATCGATACAGTGATATTGCAGAGAAGCAGTCACAGCAAGATTATTGGCAGAGGCATCACTGCCCAGGCCTTCTCCTTCGCCAATGCCGCTGTCATGTTCAAAATTTGCGCTATTCAACCCGTTGACGATGGCAATACTGTAATTAAGCGGCAGCCTGTCCGATGAACCATAAAAGCCAACTCCGATTTCTCTCCAGGTCGTAGGAATAATCAATTGTTCGACCAAAGGCCTTTCTACCCCATTAAAGTTTACCGGGAGATGGTTTTCATTGGTGATCCCGATGCGCGGAGTGAATAATCCTGCCACAAGGTAGTGATGCGCATTGAGGTTGAATTTCAGAAAGGCTTGTTCTATCGCAACATCCCCTTGTCCGCTGGTATGCTCATCACTGTTGTTACCGGCAACAAGGGCGTGTTCAACCTCGAGTTCTGTAAAAAGGCTTATTTTTTCATTGAATTTATGTCCGACGAATAACACCGCCCTGTCCAGGGTGACCATGGCCTGGTGCTGTTCAAAATTTCTTTGATAAAAAAAACTGCCATAACCGGAAATGACCGTACCGCTGCTGTTAGCACCTTTTCTTAGCGAATCTTCTGAAGTAATCAGTTTTTGCGCCCGGGTTTGAAATTGTTGGGCTTTTACCGAAAATGTAAAACAAGCAGTTATAAAAAAAATCAATCTTTTTTTCATGCCGCAAACATCCTGACAATCACTTTTTCAGCCTTACGGATTTGGTAAATTGGTTTATACAATCGGGAAAAGAGTCATAAAACTGTGTAACTTCCTGCAAATTTTTTTTATGAAAATCAGACATACAGGAGCTCTGGCTCTGCTTGTCACAGCTTTTATATTAGCCTGCCAGCAACAACATCCCGTTGCGGACGATCATGAATTTATTGACTCCTTAAAAACCATGGTTAACCTGTTGAAACCGGGACTTGGTGAGCAGATGCTCCAAATAAAATATCATCACGACGAGCTTGGAAAAGCAGTTGCCAGTAATGATTTTGAAAGGGCCGCTTATGAGATTGACGAAATCAAGGAAACCACAGACAGAATAAAGCAACTTCACATTACCAACGACAAACTTCAAAAGCCCTTTGCCTTTTTCTATGAAAAATACTTAGAAGCACCTTTAACCATTTTGGCTGATGCCGCTTCAAAAAAAGACGGTTCCGTTTTAAAGACAAATTATATCGGGTTAACCAATAACTGCAACAGCTGTCATCATGAAAACAATATGTCTTTTATGAAAATCGGGCAATAGGCCATTTAATGCAGAAGCAATTCACAGGGCTTTAATCCGGTATGTTTCTTGAAGGCCGTCGAAAAATGTGAAATGGAAGAATAGCCAAGCATTACAGACACATCAGTTACGCTCAAGCCTTTTTCGTACAATAAATACCTTGCGTGCTCCATCCGTTGCCCCTGGTAAAAATCAAAAATAGTAGTGCCGAATATTTCTTTGAATCCTTTTTTGAGGTAGCACTCATTAATAGCCACTTTCCGGCTCAGTGCCTTAATGGTTAACGGCTCCCCGATATGCTGCAATAAAATTTCTCTTGCTTTGATTATTTTTTCGCGGTCAGCCTCATTGGCCAAAAACTTACATTGAAAGGTTTCTATTCCCTTCGCGCCAACCATGCATTCCAGACTGTATAGAAGCAGCATCTGGGTTTGAGCATTTACATAAATATTTTCCAAGCTGTCCGTGTAGTTATGATTCAACAATGCTTCCAGTACTATCCGGCTCCGGCCGCAAAGCGATAATATTTTTGAAAAAGATGAAGCATGGGTGAACTGGAGAATGTGGTCCGTCGTCGTATTGTATGACCTCCCGGCCTTTACGAACTGCG
>Ga0206902_10134_pt1 | contig 19718 bp, 20 predicted proteins | sample Alteio_BWOrgHeat_44_FD_153242 | JGI IMG/M metagenome (GOLD analysis project Ga0206902, IMG submission 153242) | Enriched cells from forest soil in Barre Woods Harvard Forest LTER site, Petersham, Massachusetts, United States -... | ecosystem: Environmental > Terrestrial > Soil > Temperate forest >... | reverse complement strand
GTGGCCGTCACCTTGCAAGCGGCTGACCTGGGCGATACGGCGACCGTGCAGGAGACGCTTGCCGATGCGGGATTAGCGGTGGCGGATTTAGTCGATCGCGAAGCAGAGTTGCATCCTGAAGAGGAACCCAAGGTCAACGTAGAAGGAATTGAAGAACTGGTTGCGGACAAGGGCTACCATAGCGGCGAAGCTCTTGAGCAGATCAAGGAACTGGAAGTTCGCACTTACATCCCGGAGAAGAAACAGCCCGGCAAGCGACACTGGAAAGGCAAGCAGGGCCAACAGCAGGCGGTTTATCAAAACCGGCAACGGGTGCGCGGCCGGTATGGAAAGAGACTGCTGAGGCGGCGAGGCGAGTTTGTGGAACGAACCTTTGCTCATTGCTACGAAACCGGCGGGATGCGACGCTGCACCCTGCACGGACGGAAGAATATTCTCAAGCGCCTGCTAATTCACGTCGGCGCGTTCAACATCAGCTTGGTAATGAGGAAGATGTTGGGAGCCGGGAAGCCACGGGAGCTGGCGAACCGGATGGCAGAGCTCGTTTTAGGCGCGAGTAAGCGCCTCATCAACCTTTTCAGGTACAAGAACGCGGACAACTTCAACCTTCGCTCCGCCAACACTCCGCGCCATACAGGTCACTTCATTACCGTTCGATGGAACACAGACTGGGAAATGGCCCATTGCACCACAGGCCGAGAAGGAGTCGTCGGAAGTCCATTATGAGCGCGCTTACCCGTCAGGTTCTTTCCATTGGCATAACTGCCAATCACTCTGAGACCTTCGAGCCCGTGCGCGAAGCTGCGGTAATTATAGAGAACTGACAGCACCATGCATTGGGTCGGATAAGTCTGCGTTCAAGGAACAGACAGACCGAAGAGAGTGCCACAGTAGGCTTGGCAAAAGTGGTAACTAGTCTTGCCGCCGCTGATGGTTGTCCCATAGAAAAGTCCATTCGTATGCTGGACCAATGCCGTCGGGCGGGCGCCATCCGTCTTGTCAAAGTCATGCAGCGTAGTTAACGTGCCGGTTGACGTGATTTTGAAGACCGTTCCATAGCCATTTGTGCCGCCCCCTTCCGTTGTCCCGTAGAAATTGCCGTCGGCGGCCTGGATCATTCCTGCGGGAGAACCGCCGTCCGAGCTGTTGAAAGAGTGCAGGGTAGTTACCGCGCCGGCCGGGGTCATCATGAAGACCGTGCCACAGCCAGGGCTGCAGTTGTTGCCAGACCCACCAGAATAGGTTGTCCCGTAGATGTCACCATTGGCGGCCTGAACTAGCGCTGCCGGATCAACCCCATCCGTTGAGTCAAAGCTGTGCAGCGTGGTAAACGTGCCGGTCGTCGTGATTCTGAAGATGGTCCCACAGCCTCCGCTGCAGGGGCCACTTCCGCCCCCCGGTGTCGTTCCGTACAAATCCCCGTCGGTGCCGCGGATCAGCGCCCCCGGTTCTTGGCCGTCAACGCAACCGCTTTGCGAGCAAAAAGTGTACAGCGTAGTCAGCGTACCGCGCAGAGTGACCCGAAAGACCGTTCCGCAACCATAGTTGGTGCCGCCGTAGAGACAGGTGTTTGCTCCACCTTCCCTGGTTGTCCCATAAAAGTTTCCGTCGCTGGCTTGGACGAGTCCGAGTGGAAGGTTGCCGTTGGCCCATATGCCGCTCGAGTTTGGGTGAAAAGTGTACAGCGTGGTGAGCGTGCCACTTGGGGTAATTTTGAACACAAAGCCATTGCCTCCAGTCCCACCTGACCAACTGGTCCCGTAGAAGTTGCCGTCGGTCCCCAGGATCAGTCCCGCAGCGTATGCGCCACCCCCGTGAAGCTTTGTGAACGAACCGGTCGGGGTGATTTCGAAGATCATCCCATTCTCTATGCCGAGGTACCCGTAGGTGGTCCCGTATAGATTCCCGTTCGGTCCTTCGACTAACGCCCCCTCGGGATTGCCGCCTCCGCCGAACAGGTACAGTGTGGTCAAGGTTTGGGCGAGTAACAAGCCTGACCCGCCCAGCAAGATCACCGATAACACCAACAAGCGAACCGCGGCGAACCGATGCATGATTTCGCTGTACATCACAACCTCCGGCAGGACGGCTGGTGAAGATCGCCAGAGTCCGTGTCGTCGTGGCGGCTCTGGCGAAGTAATCCAGAATCCTGGGATCGCGTTTTATTGATCGTCGACAAGAATCGGAACCGGCCCGTGCTCACGGCACAGATAGACTGAAGAGTGTGCCACAGTAGAGGGCGCAGAAATGGTACGAAACTTCGCCTCCACGAACTGTCGGCCCGTAGAAAGTCCCGTTGGTGTGCTGGACCAGTTCCCCTGGGAACGAGCCATCGCCATTCCTCGTGTCGAAGTTGTGTACCGTGGTTAACGTACCGGCTGGGGTGATTTTGAAGACGGTTCCCGAACCGACACTCCCGCCGTCAGCAGTGGTCCCGTAGATGTTTCCATCGCGGGCCTCAATCGGTGGCCGTCCAGGATTGCCGCCGTCCGTGTAGTTGAAGGTGTGAAGAGTGGTTAGTTCGCCCGTCGCCGTCATTTTGAAGACGGTCCCACAGGTGGCGGGTATGTTGCCATAGACACAGTTGCCGTTGCTGAGCCCGCCAGAGTTGGTCGTCCCGTAGAAGTTTCCATCGCCGGCCTGAACCAGGCCCTCGGGGCCGGCGCCGTCCGTAAAGTCAAACCTGTGGAGCGTGGTCAGCGTGCCGGTCGTGGTGATTTTGAAGATCGTCCCACAGCCCGTGCTGCAGGCGGTGCTTCCGCCCCCTCCTCCCGTTGCGCCATACAAATTCCCGTCCATACCCTGGATCAGCCCGAGGGGGGAAAAACCATCGGCGCAACCGCTTTGGGCGCAAAAGTTATAGAGCGTGGTCAGCGTACCGCTTGGGGTAATCCGGAAGAGCATCCCGCCGCCCGTTCCACCCCCCAGGGTCGTCCCATAAAAGTTCCCGTCACTAGCTTGGACAAGCCCCTGCGGCAGGGAGCCGCCGGGAAGAGTGTGCAGCGTAGTGAACGCGCCACTGGGAGTGATTTTGAAAACGAGGGCCTCGCTCAACCCGCCCGAAATGCTCGTTCCGTAGAAGTTCCCGTCGGTTCCCAACGTCAGCCCCGCGTCGAATGTGCCACCCTGGTGCAGCATCGTGAACGAGGCGCCTGGGGTGATTTTGAAGATCATCCCATTATCCTTGCTCCCGGCCCCATAGGTGGTCCCGTATAGGTCCCCGTCCGTGCCTTCAATCAAAGTTCCGCGGGGACCGCCTCCCCCACCGAACAAGTACAGCGTGGTGAAGGTTTGGGCGAGCAACGAACTTGACCCCAACAGCCAAAGAGTTGCTAGCAGTAACAGGCGAACCGTGGCAGACCGATGCGTCATTCCGCAATGCATCACAACCTCCCACTTGACGGCTTGGTGAAGATAACCAGAGTCCGTGTCGTCGTTGCGTCTCTGGCCGGCGAAATGTGGTGCGGACTCGCAACGCACTCTAAGGTGTGTAGAGCTCAGCACTGCTGAGCGCCGTGATTGGGGTGCCGAGGCCGTGGTGCTGGCCGCCCGCTACCAACACCTCGCCGTTAAGAAGAAGCGTCGCAGTGTGGTCGATGCGGGACTGATTCATTCTGCCGGTCACCGACCACGAGTTGGTGGAGGTTGTGTAGAGAAAACAGGTACCGGTGGGCAGAGAACCGCACCCGCTGTAGTTGCAAACTGTCCCGCTTGCCAGGACATTGCCATTCGGAAGCAATGTCGCCCGGAGTGGGTTTGTAGCGGTTCTCGGCAAAGGGCCTGTCATAGTCCAGGATGCACTGGCCGGACTGTAAAACTGAGCGGCATTGGCGATCAACACATCATTATTGCCCAGCAGTGCGGAAGCCGGGCTGAAGATGCCCTTTGTCATGCTGCCGGTAACGCTCCAAACTCCTGTAGAGGGGTTATAGAGTTCAGTTGTGGTGAGGAACCTCTCGAGCCCATTGATGTCATTCCAACCACCAGCGAGGAGCACCTCACCGCCAGCCAGGAGAGTCGCGGCTCCGTTTGCCCGGGGAGCATTCAGATTCCCAGTCGTCTGCCACTCTCCCGTGGAAGGGTTGTAGAGTTCGGCCGATGTACCGGCGGTTCCGGCGGAATTAGATCCGCCAGCAACGAAGACGTTGCCGGTCGAAAGCAGCGTTGCGGCATGGTAGCACCGGGGTTGGTTCATGCTGCCGGTAGATTTCCAGCGGCCCGTGGAAGGGTTATAGAGTTCAGCCTCATTGAGACAACCTCCGTTCCCTGACCCACCTGCAACCAGTACCTCACCATTCGGAAGCAAGGTTGCGGTGAAGCCTGCATTGCGACTCTCGGCCATACTGCCCGTGAAGCTCCAAGTTCCCGTCGCCGGGTTATAGAGCTCGGAGCTGGCCAGCGGATTGGAATTAACATCGTTTCCGCCGGTTACCAGAACTTCGCCGCTCGGCAGCAGCGTGGCAGTGTGGTTGTAGCGCGCGGTGTTCAAGCTTCCGGTGAGCGCGAAGGTTCCGCTAGCGGCATGGACCACCTCGACCGTGCCGAGGACCAGCAGACCGATCATGATCAAGCTTGACAGTAGAAGGACGCGGGTTGTGTTGAAGTTCTGCCCGGTGTGATTCATCCTAACCTCCGATGGACGGCTTGGAACTCAACCAGAACCGCCGTCGTCGCAAATCTGGTTTCATGAAGCGTTTTTTTTCCCTGCTCACTCGCGTTGCAATTGAGCGGGACGCTCGTGATACGCGTGAGTGGTCCAATCATTCACTTCCTGTGCTACGGTGTGTAGAGCTCAGCGGTATCCACAACGCCGGATGTACCCGCCGCATTCCTGTAATATCCCCCCGCAACCAATACCTGGCCGTTGTTCAGAAGAGTCATGGTGTGATAGAAACGGGGAAAATTCATTGAGCCCGTCAGAGACCAGGTGTTTGTCGCGAAGCTGTAGAGATCGGCGTATGTTGTGGGCCCAAAACCCTCACCTATAGAGCTTGGTGCTCTTACATTCGCCTCCGGTGCCCAGCACATTGCCATTGGCTAGTGCGACCGCTTTTGTTGGCCCGAAGTCTACCGTGGGAAGGGGGCCAGTGGCAGACCAGGTGGCGGAGCCGGGAATGTATAACTGGGCGAAATTGGCAATCAGCGCGTCGCCATTTGTAAGCAATGCGGCTGGCGCGGGCAAGCCGACGGGTCCCGGAAAACTCGTGGTGAGCGTCCATGCCTTTGTCGACGGATTGTAGAGCTCGGCGCTGGTCAGATATGTATTGGCGGCGCCGTTTCCCGTGTTGTTGAAGCCGCCGGTGGTGAGGACCTCACCGTTATCGAGCAATAAAGTTGCCCTGCTGGCGCGGCTGACATTCAAGCCGGTCGCTTTCCAGGTGCCGGTCGCGGGGTTGTAAATCTCCGCGCCGTTCACAGTAGCGGTGTTGGTGTCATAAATCGAATTGACTCCCCCAGAAACCAGGACCTCGCCGTTCGGCAGCAGGGTGGCGCTGTGATCGCATCGCGGCTGGGTCATGCTGCCGGTGAGCGTCCACGCTCCCGTGGAAGGGTTGTATCGCTCAGCAGTGGTGTAGCAATTTATTACCCAGTCAGTGCCGCCGGCCACCAGCACTTCTCCGTTTTGAAGCAGAGTCGCGGTGAAATCCGTTCGTACTGCCGTCGTGCTGCCCGTAAGCGTCCATTCGCCTGTCTTTGGGTTATAGAGCTCGGCGCTGGCCAGCGAATTGGCGCTATTCGGGGGAATTCCTCCGGCGACGAGAACCTCTCCGCTGGGCAGCAGCGTAGCGGTGTGGTTATACCGCGCAACGTTGAGGTTGCCGGTATACGCGAAGGTCCCGCTACCTCCGGTGGCGCCGCGAGCCTCAAAGACCAGACTAAGCAGCATTCCGGCGAGCAAGGTTGATAACCAGACCGGGCGTACAGATTTGAAGCACTGCAATGTTGTGCGAGTCATTGCGATCTCCGAATCGACGACTGGCACAGCAAAACCAGAATCCGTGTCGTCTTGGCGGTTCTGGCTAATGCGTTAGCACCCAGACGAACGGCCGGATGCGAATTCTCCCTTAACAAAAGCTCGGCTACTTACACTCTTGCGTTGCTTTAAGGGGCGCGGTGGACAGAATCAGGCTGTCGGCAACGTAGGAGAAACCGTCACTGACAGTGGATAGATTCCCGTTTGACACCGTTACTGCGACGGAGGCGGTTGTCGCTGAATCGTTCTGGACATCAGTGCAGCCCGAGATGTTGCCGCTGGAATCAGTCTTTACCAGCCAAATCGAACCGTTGCCGTTGTCGAACTCGTTGGTGGTGCCGGCGGCGATGAACCCGCCGTCGCTGGTCTGCTGGAACGAATAGAAGTACCGGTCGGAATACTCAACGTCAGGGCCGTAGATCTTGTTCCACTGCACCTTTCCAGAGGAATCTGTTTTCACCATCCATGCTCTGTTGGTGTAGACCGTGTAATTGAAGTAGTAGCCGGAAAACGCGTATCCTCCGTCGGAGGTTTGCTGTACGCCTGTGACAGTCAGACTGTAGACGTCGATGTCACCCGTTGGAAGAAAGGTCCGGGCGAATTGCGAGTTTCCGCTTGAATCGACTTTCAGCAAAAGGACACTGCTGGTGGGGGTGGATCCAGGAGTTGTGTAGACCGTCCCGGCGACAATAGCTCCGCCGTCCGAAGTCACTTCCATGTATTGGAGGTAGGTGTCGAGACCGGTCACATAATTGCGCTGCCATACCATTTTTCCTGTCGAGTCAAGCTTGAAGAGGACAATTTCCGATTTCGTGTACGAGTCCGTGACAACGTAGCTTACCTGGCCCCCGACAAGGTAGCCGCCGTCGGCTGTCTGCTGGACTGAGTAGGCTGCGCTGTAGTCGCTGTTTGGATCGACAAGTAGATGCATCCACTGTATTTGCCCGGTGGAGCTCAATTTGGCAATCCACGGATTGTAAATCGAGCTGGGCGCGAACGCGTAGCCCACGAGAACAAATCCCCCATCAGTGGTCTGCTGGATGTCGAAGGGCCAGGTCACAGCAGACGAGTCGGCGAATTGCAGGTCCCTGGCCCATTGAACTTTCCCGGTCGAGTCCACTCTTACGATTGCCGCACAGCGGGTCATGTTCTCAGCCGGACAGCCGAACTGGGGTTGGCCGGCGAAGATGGCGCCCCCGTCTGAGGTCGCCTTAATAATGTTCAGTGCGGTGCTTTGCGAAGCGCTTTCATAGCTGTACTGCATCTGTGACTGTATGTTTCCGCTTGGGTCGACCCTCAAGACAGTTGCCGGTCCGTTGCAGTTTGGAGTCGTAGATGCCGCTGGTTCGCACAGCGCGCCCACGACAAAACTACCGCTGCTTGCCTGGCTGATGCTCTCGGCCACCGAGTAGCTGTTAGGGACATTGTAGGCGGTAGCGAAAGAGGAGCCGGTTGAGGACGGGGGTGGATTCTTCGTCGCGGCATCCGCAACCATCACGAATGCAAGAACCAACAAGATTGCTACGCACCCTGTCAGCAGAGCCAGTTTACCAATTCCTTTTGTCATGGTTGATCCTCCAGTTCAACATCACTCTACAAGTACATGCGTGAACACGAGAGGGCGAACCACTGCAAGCCCCATGCTTGTCTTCGCAGTTGATACCACCATCCCGCGAGACGAAAAAGAGAACGTAATCAGAATCAGAATGCCCGATACCGCTCACGTCGAAGAAGATTGAGCGATCTCTGAGCTTGCACAAAATGCATGCGGGCGTTGTCCGAATGCGAGATTAATCTAGCCGACGAATGATTCGCTTGTGTCATAGAAATGACCATCCTTTGTCATGGAAATGTAAAAAGCTTGTCGACCCGTTAACGTTCTAAGCGCCAGCCAGGCTTCGAACGAATGACACCCACCGATCGGAACGTACCGAACAACCAATGGTTATGCTGGCGCCTAACAGCCTGTGGTAGAAGTCAAGATCCGGAAGAAACCATCCTTTAGCGGCTAAAGCCGCGTTCATTCTCGATGCTTTACGGCACGACTGAAGTCGTGCCCTTTCAAAAGCGGACTTCCGCCACAGGTTGCTAAGGCGTGTACAGTTCGGCGTCGGCAATCGGCACCAGATGCCCCGAACCTTTGTCGAATGTCTCGCCGCCCGCGAAGAGCACTTGCCCGTTCTGGGCAGGGGTTTCGTAGGAGGTAGCGCTGAATGTCCCATTTGGCCTTGATGCGGCGACCACGCTCTTTGCCGTGAACGGTCCTAGTTGTAAGCTTGGAATCCTCAGCAGGAAAGCGTCATCCGGCGCTCCGTCTACGTTCGCGGGACCGGCTGCTCCAGTGCTACTCGGCCAATCAGGATGTTCCTTCGACCATCTTTGCATTATGTCTTCTCACATGAGCGTGAGCTTGGTTCCTTGTCGAGTAGAAAGCCATAACTTGCTCCGCCAATTTCGACATCGACTCTCGGATGCCCGCTGGACGCAATATACAGGCAAGGCAGTTTCTCTCCACGGTGTGGAATGCTGCCGGGGGCACCGACAGACAGTTGCCGGCGAGGATAATCCAGGACAACCTGATAGCGTTCCAATGCCTTGCCTGGAAGCAGGCCCTCGACGCTATCCCGGTTCGTAAAGCTAGCCAGACCGAGGTGCATATACGCCTTGCTGCTACGCATGTCGAGCGGCATACCGCCTATAAATGCGGCAGGCACATCTATTGCCCTATATTGCTGTCCTTCTTCGGAGATACCGGAACCTTCCGGCTTCAATGCAATCTCGGTTGCCAGTCCCTCATTGAGGATGATTGCCCCGCCTCCGGAATCGAAAATAAATGGGCTGTCCGCACACTGCCGTCCGGTCTTCTGAACGTGAGCGTGGCAATGGGCGCGTTGCCCTCCAAGGACATTGGAACCGATACGCTTTGTGCGCTTGGCTGGCCTTGCGCGTACGAAGATAGACGGCCCAGAATTATGGTGCAAACCAAGACGAGAAGCGTTGACGGAGGCCGCATTTGCCAAGAATACCTGAAGCTGGTCAGACAGAATGCGTTGTGATTGCATAACCATAACCGCCCGTCTGCATCTATCAACATTCAGTCAGTTGGCGATAAATCGCCAGAGCGCGTTTCTGAGTCGACATCAGCTTGGAATCAAGAGTTGGGCTGATTTCGTCAAGTATGTTCATATGGTTCGGAGTTGGAGGATAATGCCGCGTGCATTCCGCAACTGCAAACAGGTATGATTCTGCTGCCGTGAGCTTGGCAAACCCAATTCGCAATATTTCGGATACCGCCCTGTGGGTAGCGGTTTACCGCGCGCAGGAGAGCGAGCTCGCCGACGCCGTCTTCCGCGACCCCTATGCGCGCAAGTTGGCCGGAGATCGCGGCATGCAAATCGCCGCCGCGATGCCATTCGCCCAGCGGCATTCATGGTCTTACACAGCGCGTACCTGGCTGGTCGATCAAGTCATCGAACGCGAAGTGCAGCAAGGCGCGGACATGGTCATTAACCTGGCTGCTGGGCTCGATTCCAGGCCGTACCGGATGCAGCTTCCCGCTTCGCTTCGGTGGATCGAGATCGACCTGCCGGATATGCTGAACTACAAGCAGGAAGTTCTCGCCGCTGAACGTCCGCTCTGCACCCTCGAGCGCGTGCCGCTCGATTTGAAAGATACTGCAGGGCGCCGTGCATTGTTTCAGCGGCTCGGGGACGAAGCGAAGCGCGTGGTGGTGGTAAGCGAAGGGCTCATCATTTACTTTGAAGCCGACGGGGCTGCTGAGCTGGCCCGCGATCTGGCAGCCCGCTCCAGCTTCCGGCATTGGGTCACCGACCTTGCGTCACCTGCGCTTCTCAAGATGCTCCAGAAGACGATTGGTGGCCCGCTAGGTGATGTCGGTTCGCCGCTGAAATTCGCGCCTCGGGAAGGGCCGGAATTCTTTGCCCCATACGGGTGGCAGTCGGTCGAGACGCGTTCTCTGTTGCATACCGCGGCGAAGTTGAAGCGCCTGTCGTTTGGGATGCGGCTGCTGTCGCTTCTCCCCGATCCTGCTGGCCGCAAGCCCGACAAGCCGTGGGGAGGAGTCTGCGTGCTGGAGAACTACGGACCAGCGCGCACTAATTAGCCCTCGCAAGCCCGCGAGAGAATCTGGAACGAATCGCAACGGCGCAAAACCCTGCCGCGCTAGCGGCTTAGTGCAAATCGCCAAGGTACGTTTCCATGACCATGAATTCTGGAAACGTGATTTGGCGTGTTACAGTCAACCGAAGATCATGCGGAGGCAGATCGGCGGACCCTAGCTGACTTTCCGTTACGAATCCGCCCGTGGCGGATGCATTTTCAGGAGTCCGCATTGAACGATGGGGGCTCGCTGTGCGGCGCCACCCCACCCGGCCCGACCGCCAGCTCAGATCTTTATCAAATTGTGATTGAAGGATTGGGACATCCTGAGTTAATAGGTCTGCTCCGTGATTTCAGTTTCCAGGCTCGTTGGCCGGCAGACCACCGATTTGGAGCGGCGAATGTGGCGCTCGGCTGAGTTCAACACTCCAACAAGGACATTTTTACAGACTTGGAGAGATTCCTCACATAAGCTGTTGGCTTTGGCGGTGCGTGCGAATCCTTCCAAAATGCCGATTCTGGCCCCGCGCCACCCGATCGAGTGGTAGAGCCCTTCGATAATGTCCATGCCTCTGCGCAGCAGTTCCTCGTCGGAGATTCCTTGCTTCGCCCACCCCTTCAGGATCTGGTTGATTGCGATGCCCTCCACCCTGCCGAACTTCTCATCGTTGAGGTCGGCATCGTGGATGCCTGGCCGATGAGCCATACTTTCTTTTCTGTCAGGCCGAATCGTTCGGACAAGGTCTCGAATGTGCAGTTATCGCCTTCGTGGCTGAACCCGGCAGATTGATACATTATCAACGGCACGGCGTCTGAATGTGCTGCCGGATCATTGCCAAATCCAAACCTCGCTCCGGCACGTGGAACTTCGCCCCCCCGACTCAGCTTGGCCTAGCGCCGGCGTGCGGTCTGCGCAGCAACCCGTTCACCACCAGATTTCCGAAGAACACAAGGCGCGCGTCTACACCGCTGGACTGGTTACGCAGCGCGTCCCTACGCCGCGGTGGGAAAGCCCACTTCCGGATTGAAGTTCGGGCCGATTTTTCCGTGGTCAGCCTGTGTAGTCGATCAAATCGACCTTTGATCCATCGTCGAGGCGCGAGAAGATGCGATCCTGAATGCGCACTACGAGCTTGGCCTGCTGTATAGCGTGCACTCTCCCAGGAGGAAATAGTGCAGGCACACGGGAGTCATCTCCGTTTAGGTACTCAATGTAACAAGTTGAATGTGTTTGTAGCGTCATCTACGAAGTAAACTTCGCCACTCAGCGCCCATTGTCCAAACAGAGCGCCAGCTCCAGGAGGGGGTCCCCCAGAACTATCGACCAGATCGACATCTACCTGCTTGCCAGTCCTGATATTCACCTGAACGATATTCCCGTCATTTCCATTTGCAACATAGAGATTGCTGCCAACCAACGAAACGCCCAACGGATCATTCAGTGCTCCTCCCGCCGAAACGGTGCGCCCCTTACCGGCAACTTGCGTCCGGAACAGAGCATTCGGAATGGCTGCGATTCTGTTGTCCAGGCTGTCGGCTACAAGGAGGTCGCCGGTCTTCCAGTCGAATGCCACGCCGGTAGGTCCGATCACGAGGGCCGCCGGATCGGTGCGCTCGGGAAAACCGGATGCAATCACCGAACTGTTGAGTAACTGCGGTGCTCCGTCGTCCACGACAAACAGCAGCCGAACCACCGTGCCCTCATTCAAGATGTTTCCTCCCCCGGCCACCGTGCCGTTCAGGACATTGGTAACAAAAAGGACAAACACTTCGCCAACGTCCACCGCTGTCATATCCCATGGGCCGTTGAGGTGATGTCCTGAAATGGTCTTCACTACTTTTCCGTTGCTGTCGAGTACGAGGAGACATCCGGCTTTTGTTGTTGCGGAGGTTCCATCTGTGGTGGGCAAACTTCCGACGACTACAAAACCGCTCCGAAGCGCCACCAATGCGGTTGTGAGGCCAACGCCGCCGGGACAGGAAACCATGCTCGGATCAATTTGGGCGAACAGTTGCATGGATCCGTTTGGTTGCATTTGCACGATCGTTGTGCCTGTGCCTTGTTGATTTGCAGCATTGTTGAAATTACTTACTAGAAAGTTTCCTTCCACGAGACGCCCCTGGGTGCGCGGGACGCGTGCGACTCCATAGGGATTCACATCTCCGTTTGCCGGAATTGTCGATCCGAGTGTGGTGACCGAGTCAGGGTCGGTGCTCTGAGCGAGGCCGAAGGGTACGCAGCCCATAGTGAGTAACACTAGGAGCCCGAACAGTCCGATCGGGACTGGCATTCGACGAATTTCATTCATGCTTTGACCTCCTTGTGCACAGAGGCGATTCAACACGAAAAACTCCGCCACTGATTCCGAAGCTCACCTTACGCCGGCGGCCATTCGGCTGTGTCACTGGATTGTCGTTCTTTTTTCATCGGTTCACTTTCCAATGTCGAAATCGGACTGTACCAAGCTTCGGAACGCTTCCGACCGAGCGCTTGAAGCAGATTCGTCCCGTCGGCAGCCAGAAATGACGGAATTGTCATTTGCACCGGATGGTGGTTGTTCTATCTCAAATCTTCTCGGATTCTCTGTCAGGCACCAGCACGAATCGGTACCCGGCTCCGTGCACTGTGCAGAATTGAACGGGCTCCGCAGGATCGTCTTCAGTTTTTGCCGCAGCAGATGAGCAAATATCGCAACAATTGAGGTGAATCAATGCTTGCGGAGCCAGTCAGATGCAAATGTTGACAAATCTATTACACCTGCATGACGATCCCGCGCGATCGTTAGTTTAGAACCATGTGTGTGCGCATTTTCGACTCCCATTTGGAGAGAGCATGATACACGTTGTCGATTTGTCGAGCGTCGGGTTCTTTCCTCAGGCACGCACAGATTCCTTCGCTCGGACCGAGTTCGACAAGCGAGTTGAGCGTTTGCGTAATTCCGCGCTGTTTGCAGGCCTGTGTTCGCAGGCATGCAGCGAGGCTCTTCAGTATGCGAAAAGCAAGACGTTCATCCGTAATGAAGTGCTGTTTTCTCAAGGTCAGACGATCGACAGGTGGATTTTAGTTCAAAGCGGCAGAGTCAAATTAACCTAGGTGACTTCAAACGGGAATGAGGTCATTCTCTGGTTGATTGGTTGTGGAGATGCAGTTGGCGTGCATGCCGGAGGTTTCGGCTACATTGAATCCTGTGCAGCCTGTGCGATGGAAAAATGCGACACACTGGTCTGGGACCGCAGAGACATTCAACTGATTCTCGCTAGGCATCCACAGATCAAAGCCAACCTGGAAGGGATTCTGACCGCTCGTTTGTATGAGCTCGAAAAAAGGTTTTGTGAAATCGCGACCGAAAGCGTTCCGGGCCGCCTGGCGTTTCTGTTGCGGAGATTGTGTAAATCGATCGGAAAGCAGAGCAAACTCGGCATTGAATTGCGGCTTCGGCGACAAGAACTCGCCCAAATGACGGGCACAACGCTTTTCACCGTGAGCCGGGTTTTATCGAGATGGGCGGATTCGGGGCTCGTTGATCCGCACAGAGACGGGATTACAGTTAGACATCCAGACCATCTTATCGATATTTCATTTCGAAAAAAGCGTGCCTCGCTGCTTTGTCATTACGCCTGATAATAAACAGCGCGGGAGATTCCTCCGATGCGTTATCTGCTTTGATCAGGTCGTCGCATTTGGAGCACGCGCGGAGGTTTCGCCCACGCATGGGCGCTCACGCAACCACCGAACACGGTAAATCGAGCAATCCAGCGCGTTCCTTGGCAGAGCCTGCTGTTCCGCAACCGCAGGCTCTGTCGGATGGCGGATGGGGGATTTCGCTATGTCGAGATTGTCTTGTGACTGAAAAATGGCGTTATAGGTAAATTGCGAGCCAATTGACTCGGTACCGATCGAGCTTGCGCCACATGGACTGTAGTCGCCATGTCGTACACGTGCCAGCCGAAGCAACGCGGGATCCACGTTTCAGTTTAGGGGGTTTTTCGTCCAAGTGAAGCGAACACGCCGGATTCAACCCAATTCCGAACGAGATAACGCTGCAAGGCTCAGCGGGCCGCTGACGACGCTGCTGTGACCTTCATGGACGGTCGGGAAGGCAACCAGTCCGGCACCGATCAGTCCGATGGTCAATCTGACGAGAACCCGGCGTACGGGAAATCGACCGAGGATCGCGGCTGATACGACCGCGGTAACGAGGGGGACAGAGGCATTCAACATGCCGGGGAGGGCAGAAGGCACCCCTTGCTCCGCGAGAAGAACAAACTCAGAGGAGAGGCGAACCACAAAACACCCATCACGGCGATAGCGGGCCATGCTCAGCACTCGACCGGTTTGCGCGCGGCAGGAAACAAGCCAGCGTTGGCAAGCCGAGAAGCAGACGCACAATGGCGATGCCGACCTGCCCCAGATGAGACCCGTCGGTTGCGACATGCAGCGAGTCTGCGTGATACGAACCGGCCCCCAATTCGATTAGTGTTTCATCTCCCTCATAGTCGGTCCGTGTCAGGACATCGACAGTCGGATCTCGGAGCCTAGGGTCAAGACACACATTTTCCTACCGGAACTCTCGAACAAAGTCTTCACGAATTGGATGCAGGTCCTCGGTACTGGTACAACCCGAGCAATAGCGCTCCTGCGGATGCTGAAAACACCGAGTAGTCCAGCGGAGACTTGACTCCGAAGGAGATCGCCATCGCGATTCCGAACATTGCCAGCAACAGGGCGGAGCCAAGGGCGACCCAGCGCGGCGAAACGCCAATAATGAGACCGACGCCAAGGAACGTCTCGGCCAAGGTGGCGGCCCATGCCAGAAACGGAATCGCAGCTGCAGGCATGAAGGAGTTGACTTGCTCTGTGTACTTGATGAAGTTTGCGAAGTTTCCCCAGCCGCCATACTTGCCCCAGAGACCAAAACGGTCGGCAACAGCGGACAGAAAAGCAGCGCCGAGAGCGAAACGCGCGTACAGAATTCCCGTCCGCTGCAGCCGTTCCGGGGTCAGGATGCGAGCGACTTTATGCGACTCTGCATGGGATGCTGTCAAAGGTGCTTCGGTCATCGTTAGTTAATCCCTTCAGTTTTCGAATCCGGCGTCGGCACGCTGAGCGGTGTGTCGTGATCGCAAATGAAGCACGCGATGAACTTCACCGGCTGCGTGGAGCTGGCGTTGGCCGAGACGAGATGCACGCCATTGGGCGCTTCGTAAAAGGTCTCGCCAGCCTTGTAGATCTTTTCCGACTCGCCTTTCACTTGCGTCCGATAGGTTCCCTCGACGACGTAGCCAACCACGGGGCAAGGATGACTGTGTTGGGACGATGATTCACCGGGACCGTACCGCACCTCAACCACCTTTGCCTGCAAATGATCGCCATTCAATCGCGGCAGGGTTCTGGAAAGAACGACGCTGGCTTGCTCCCTGGCTTCAGATTGCACCGCGCTCCGGGCAGCCCCTGTCCAGACCCATGGACCTCCCAGCACTGAAGCCGTCAGAAGTAATGCCGCCGACACGCGCATGTCATCGCCCTCCTTGTATTCACACTAGGTGGATTGTGGACCAATAGCAAGGTCAACAAACGGCATTCCGCTGTTCCATCTTGATCATGAAACAAACCGAAACCTTCGAGTTGGCGCTTTCGGCCCGGGAACTGGGGATGTTAGTCGGCCTGAGGCTTCCCCAAGGCGATCCGCGGTGTTCCGTAAGCTATACCTTCGCGAACAGACATCCGCAAATAAGCTCCACGCCGGATAAATGCCGTTGAGACGGGGTGATCGAGTCGGAGTTTCCGCTCCTTCCCGCATGCCCTGCTGATACCCTCCTGCTGTAATCCAATCCCAGGTGGTTGAAAGCGTGAGGTCAATCGGCGAGACGCGATTCACTTTGGACTGCTTGGCTTTCCAAAAACCCTTCCACTTCAGAAATGGACGGCATTGAAGGTTGAGCACCGGCCCGGGTTACCGAGATAGCTGCTGCGGCCCTGGCAAAAATGGCGCTATCTAGCGGAGATCTGCCGAGCATCAGACCGGTTGCAAGCTACCGTTGAATGCGTCCCCAGCGGCCGTTGTGTCGACTGGGGTGACGGCGAAAGCAGGTATCAGTTGTCCGGGCGTTGGTCCTTTATCATTCCGTTGAGCAAGTTGGCAAATCAACCCTATTCGACCGAATCGGCTTATATGCAGAGCGAGGATCGCGAATGTCGAACGGGATCGGTTCTTGCGTCACTTGTTCGCCGCTACACTCTACTTTCTCCACATCGGTAGAGGCTCCGCTGCAGCAGTGCGAAGAGTCTCCAACAGTCCATGCGAGGGGCTATAGCGGCAGACGGGATCGATCGCCTCGGCATCTCCGGTAAGAAGATAGGCCTGGCAGCGGCACCCGCCAAAATCGATTTCCTTGCGGGGGCATTGCAGACAGGTGTCCGGCATCCACGCATCGCCGCGAAAGCGTCGAAACGCGCTCGATTCCCGCCAAATCCATCCCAGTTCATGCGCTCGCACATTGTCAAAGTCAAGGTTAGGAATGACCGCTGCCGCATGGCAGGGCAACGCACTCCCTGCAGGGTCGACCAACATCATCTGGCGTCCCCAACCACCAACACACGCCTTGGGAAAGCTCCCAAAGTAATCCGGAAATACGCTCTCGAGTTGGATCTTTCCCTGCAATCGCTCCTTTGCCTTCGCCACGATTTCCAGGGAGCGGTATACCTGCTCTTCGGTTGGCATCAGCAGAGAACGGTTTTTCAATGCCCAACCGTAATACTGCACATGGGCAATCTCCAGGCGGTCTGGGCCTAATTCTTCGGCCATTGCGATAAATTGCTCCAGCCGGTCAAGGTTCATCCGATGCACCACCAGGTTCACCGTGAACGCCAAAGGAAATTTACGGATCACCGGAGCAAGTGCCAGCTTTATTGCGTGGGCCTTGGTGCCTGCGATGTGATTCGCCGATGCTTCATCGAGATCCTGAAAGCTCAATTGCAGATGCTCCAGCCCCGCCTCCACCAGCCCGGCCAGTCGCTCCTCGGTCAAACCAACCCCTGAGGTAATCATGTTCACGTAGAGTCCGGCCCTGCGCCCCGAAGCGATCAACTCGGCCAGGTCTTTGCGAACCAACGGCTCCCCACCGGTCAGACTCAGCTGCAGTACACCCAGCGCTGCTGCCTCGCGAAACACGCGCTCCCAGTCCTCCGTCGTCAACTCGTCTGCGGCCTTCCGCATCTCGATTGGATTGGAGCAATACAGGCAGTGCAGGGGACAGCGATGCGTCAACTCGGCAATGAGTGAGAGCGGCCGCAACGTCGAATTCGGAGCGGATGGCGTTATGCTCATGTCTTCTCCCTCAGCACGCCGCGTTGCTTCAGATCCTGCAGTAACGCGAGCACGTCGGCGCGAACCTCGGCCTCCTGCTCGCCTTCGTACTCCTGTAGAAGTGCCTGCACGATAGCGGCTACGTCGCGGTTCCCGTCGATGCGGGCCAGCACATTGCGCGATGGCCCGTTCAATTCGAGCGACCTTCGGGCATCAGCAGCACATCCTGCGTCGGATGCGGTCGGCATCCGCGCACCACCATCGGAATCGAGTTCATGTCCATAGACACCACAACCAACAGTCACAGTGTGGCGGAAAACAGCCCGGCGGGATAATCCCGGGCGCTACATAAGCATTGTCAATGGCCTCCAGTCGCGCCCAAAGGATCGCGCATTTCTGCTCCAGTGCGCCTACAACGTGCTCCTGCTAAGATCGCCGCTGTCAAGGGCAAAGGAAAGCGAGTCAGTAGGGTACCGCATTTGTCACAAAACCTTACAAGACATTTTTAGCGTCCGCATTTGTCCAAGTAATTTTACAAATGTTTACGTCTTGTTTGATGTAGCGCAATGCGAAAAAAAATGCTGTGCGCCTAAGATCGTGCCCGGTTTGCACTTGCCTGTGCAGGCTTCATAGGGTTCCAAGCAAGCTTCCCCTATCCCCGCGATCGATGTTCGGAGGTCTTTTGTAAGTTGCCACAGATCGCCTTCAAGTCTCAAACCAGGAAACCGTCGTAGTCAGACAGGAGTATGTGAATGAAAACCAAAGTCTGGATCCGCCCTGAAGTCAAAGAAGTGCACCTGGGTTGCGAAATCAACTGCTACGCTCCGGCGGAAATCTAACAACAAGAAAGGCGCCATGATGTTGGTGACAGTCAGGCAGATTCGAGGGCAGACCCTTCGCTAATACGTTGCGATCCGTCGAATCAATTACTTGATCGGCGTCGCTCATGGCGCGGGTCAAGTGAATCAGGCCGAGCCGCACATTGTCCTGCCACTCGAGTGCGGCAATGAGGAAGAAAAGCGATGAGAAACTGGGTCCTCGCGGGATCGAGTAGCGTCGATCTCCGAAGCTATGCGTGCGCTCTGGCCTTGCTTGTGGGCGCATTGACCACCCACCCTTTACTTGGTCAACGTGATGACGATAACGTCGACTGGCGATACCACGGAAACACTTTGGACAATCAACGATTTCAGGACGTCGACCAGATCAACCCTCACAATGTCGCCAAGCTCAAGCCTGCGTGGATTTTCCATACGGGCGTCCTTGGCGACCCAAACATGGCCATGGAAATGACGCCAATTGTGGTCAACGGCGTGATGTATGTTCCCACTGGCGACGACGATGTCTTCGCGTTGAACGCCACCACCGGCAAGCAAATCTGGGCCTACCACCCGACCGATATGACGGCGCCCTCTACGCTCCCGATTTGCTGCAATAACGATAATCGCGGCGTGGCGCTGGCCGACGGGAAGATCTTTGTCGCGCGCCTCGACGCCAACCTCGTTGCCCTCGATGCCAAGACGGGTACAGTTGTCTGGAAAACAACCGTCGACCTCCCGACCAACGGCGCCTCCATGACGATTGCTCCGCAGATCGTTGACAACACAGTGGTTGTTGGCGTTTCCGGTGCCGAATTTGCGGTGCGCGGTCACGTGGATGCGTACGATCAGAAAACCGGCAAACTTGTGTGGCGTTTTTGGACCACAGAGCCCAATTCGTGGGGCGGCGACACGTACCTTACTGGTGGAGCGTCGGTTTGGGGAAACCCCAGCTACGATCCTGACCTCCATATGTTGTACTTCGCCACCGGGAACGCCTACCCTTGGCCTAGTCCCTGCGCATTCTTCGGCGTAATGCCGGTGGGATGCCCGGGCAACGGTCGCGAGGGAACGAACCTCTACTCGACGTCGATTGTAGCCGTCGACTCAAGGACCGGGAAGTACAAGTGGCATTTCCAATTTGTCCACCATGACATGTGGGACTTTGACGGACCTCAGCCGACCGTGCTGCTCGACGTGCATGGCATTCCGGCCATTGAACACACATCGAAGACGGGCTACATGTTTATTCTGGATCGGCGCACCGGCGAATCGGTTTTCCCCTACCAGGAAGCGCCGGTTCCCACGGAGCCGGCATGGGAATCTCCCTGGTCGACCCAACCCGTATCCTCGATTGAATCCCTGACCCAGCACTCGGTCGGACCCTGCATTGCCATCGTGGCGGGGTGCGTCCCGGTCCCGGCCGGCGTCGTCCCGGCTCCGATGTGGAGTCCGTATGAACCAACGGCAATGGCGTTCCAACCATGGGCCGGCGGAGGA
>Ga0206902_10129_pt1 | contig 20077 bp, 16 predicted proteins | sample Alteio_BWOrgHeat_44_FD_153242 | JGI IMG/M metagenome (GOLD analysis project Ga0206902, IMG submission 153242) | Enriched cells from forest soil in Barre Woods Harvard Forest LTER site, Petersham, Massachusetts, United States -... | ecosystem: Environmental > Terrestrial > Soil > Temperate forest >... | reverse complement strand
ATACTCTACCGCGCCTGCATCCACCGCATTATTGCCCTTGCGCAAGTTGCCGAAGAAATCCGTTGACGGAGCAACCGAATACGGTGACCAGCGCAAGCTTGACACCCAAGTCGCATAACTTCGGAAGTGCAACCCGGGGCGTGGGAGCGTTCGGCGCTCCAACCCAGGTCTTCACATTAACCAACACCGGCAACGTGACGTTGACGGGTATCGGCCACGGAACCCTCGGCGGAACCAACTCGACGGAATACAGCATTGTCAACCTGCTGTCTTCCTGCGGAGCTGCCGGCGGCGGTCAACTTGCAGGGAATACAACCCTGGCGCCTGGAGCGACCTGCATCGTAACAGTGCAGTTCAGGCCCCAGACTGGCCAGACCACCGGCGCCAAGAGTGCAACTGTCTCGGTCGGCTCGTCGGCCCCGACACAAACGTCAACGTTAACCGGTACGGCGAATTGATTCCGGCTAACCCGCTGGAATGGAGTGCTGCCCGCGGCTTCGGCTGCGGGCAGCATTGCCGCAAAGATCGAGCAGTTGAGAAGCATCGGTAAGACCAGTTTTCAAGCCAGGCACCGCTAGATGTGCAGGCTGCAAGTCTTTGTTTCAAATGAATATACGGGGAGAAATGACATGCGCCTTGGGTTCTCAATCCTGATTACGGGAACAGTTTTGTCTGTTTCCTCGCTCGCACACGCAACCCCTCCGGCTAAATCGGAGGCGATGAAACCAACACCTTCACCCGTCCAGTCGACAACCGGTCCGATCAAGAGCTCGGGGCATGCCACAAGCCCATCCAACCCGGCAGCGCCCATCACCGTCGATGCGCTTGCCCAGGTTACGGCTATTCTCAACTACTGCAAGCAGGTCGATCGGCCTGACGCGGGTCAGTATGAGCGGGCCCTGGCCAACATTCTCACCGGACACGCGTCTTCGGAAATGAAGGTCGACGAATCCAGCTCCAGCTATGGGTCTGCGGCACGATCGATCAATCTGCAGCTAGCGGCCATCCCGGTCAGCACCGTGGTAAGTGCCTGCAAGAATTTTCTCGCCGGACACTAGGCGGGAGTGTACGACTAGTTGGCCGGCATGATGGTTTCGGCCAGTCAGCGCACGATGGCGCTCCAGCGAAGAGCGCCACGCAATTTGTGTGTCTGAACCCCGCCGGGCCCGCGACGGCGAGAAGGAGATTGAATTGATGTCGCAATATCGAAATGCTTCGCGACGGCGGATGGTTGCAGGGTGCACGGCCCTGCTGGCTGCAGGACTGTTGGCAAGCGGCCTGTCCGTACTGCCGCTTCAGGGACAATCGACCCCTCCGGCCGCCACGCCGGCTCCGGCAGTGACGCCTGCCCCCGCCAGCGCCCCCGCGGCTCATGAGCCCAGCCACTTTCCCAAACGCGAGCAATCCTACTACCAGCTGTTCTTTGGAGTGGACTCGATCGCCGCCAAGGCAGTCGAATCCGGCGAGCTGATCAAATTCAGTTACCGGGTGCTGGATGCCGAGAAGGCCAGACCCCTGAACGACAAAACGAATGAACCGGTGATGTTCGATCCGGTTATCAAAGCCAAGCTCGTCATTCCCTCTCTCGAAAAGGTGGGCCAGCTGCGCCAGAGCAGTACCCCCGAAGCGGGCAAGTCGTACTGGATGGCATTCTCCAACCCGGGACGGGTGGTCAAGCGCGGGGACCGCGTGAGCGTTACCATCGGCCAATTCCACATTGAAGGCCTGGTTGTCGAATAAGGAACACTCGAAGAACACCCTCTCGAGTTTGAGCCAGCGCAAAAAAGAGTTTCGCGAAAAGAGAGATAGTCTGCTTGACACCTATTCCGGTTCAGATTCAGTTAGCGAGGGAAAACTTATGTTAAGGAAGTTACTGGTGGTAGGACTTGCGCTCGGTTTTACGGGCACGATCCTGGTCGCAGAGAGCGTTTCGAACCTCTCCGCTGCGGACATCGCGAATAAAAACGTGGCGGCTCGGGGCGGATTAAAGGCCTGGCACGCGGTGCAAACCATCTCCGAATCGGGCAAGATGGGAGCGGGCGGCAATGACAGGGCGCCCGTTGCGGTGGCGCCGGATGTCAAGCGGCCCGGCAAGCCTGCCGCTGCGCTGCCAACCAGCCCCCGACTCAAGGAAGAGGCCCAGTTGCCGTTCCGCCTCGATCTGGAGCGCCCCCGCAAAATGCGCCTCGAGCTCGATTTCAACGGTCAGACAGCGGTCCAGGTCTATGACGGCGCCAACGGCTGGAAGGTGCGCCCGTTCCTCAACCGGATGGAAGTTGAGAACTACACCCAGGACGAACTGAAGCTGGCTGCCTTGCAATCCGATCTCGATGGCCCGCTCGTTGACTACGCCGCCAAGGGCACCAAGGTGGAGCTCGACGGCACCGAGAAGGTGGAAGACCGCGACACGTACCGCCTCAAGCTCACCATGAAGGATGGTCACGTCACCCATGTCTGGATCGACGCCAAGACCTTCCTCGAGGCCAAGATGGAAGGGGCCCCGCGCCATCTCGATGGCCAGGAGCATCCGGTCGAGATCTACTTCCGTGACTATCGCACCGTTGACGGATTGCAGATTCCCTTCGTCCTCGAGACCAAGGTCGTACCCGTGGCCGCGCCGAATGGAAGTCACATAAGGCAGACCCAGTATCCGTCGGAAAAGATTGTCATCGAAAAGGCTCAGGTCAACCCCAAGTTCGAAGCATCACTCTTTTCCCGGCCCGTGATTGAGACGACAGCTTCGGCTAAGAAGAACTGATCCCCACGGCTCATCACGAGAGATGCAGTACGCGTAAAGGTGTCACCGGCGGCGTGCAGAAAGTTTATGGGACGATCCAGGTCCTGCACGCCGTTTGGTGCAAAAGCCATGTCGCGCATTCTTGAGCAACAGGCACATTGCGATCGGGGATTCCAGGAAAGCCCGACCGTTGGTGTGCCGCCGGAACTGTCGAAACGGCCGTTTCGGACTGGCCTCGTTTTTGCGCGATTGCGCCGGGTCAGGCCCGCTTTGCCCTCGGACGAATCTCGGTCCAGGCGAATCCCCGGGGTCGGTCGGTTGCCTGTCTGAGTGATGTTTCCTGGACGCAGTAATTCCTGACAGAAACAGGAGTAAATCAAATCCTGTCATTTGGGACAAATTCGCGGAATCGAGTTAACCGGCATGATGGCGCGGACGACGCGTCTGGGTCTTCGCACGTTAGCTCCATTGGAGAGGCAATGGATTGGGGAAGACTTCCATATCACGTGGATCTCTATCGGGAGGGCGGCTCCTGGAAGTTCCGGGTCAACGAGAATCTGTTCAATGTGCGCGGATTCAAGGAGCATAGCTGGCGAGAGCCCATCCACATCGGACCCGCCATAGGGCCACTGCGGATGACCAGGAAAGAGGCCCAGAGAGTCGTCTGGGAGAAACTGCCGGCGGGACAGAACCATAACGGCGCTCCCCCCCAACAATCGATGACGATCGCGGATTTCGTCGAGAAGATGTTCGTGCCTGAGCATGTGGCCATCAAGGGCCTTGCCGGCCGCACCCATTATCGTGCGATTCTCAAGCACGTGCTGACGCCCGAAGAGGTTCAGCGCGTCTTCAAGCTCGACCTCGACCACGGCCGGACCCGTCTCAAAGCCATTCCGGATTGGCCCTATCTGAGCCACCTTGAGCTCTCCAATGCCCGGCCCGAGCATGTGGAAAGCCTGATGCTCGCGGCGCGGGAACGCGGCTATTCCATCCAAACCATCACCCATATCCGCAATGTCGTCAGCGCCATCTTTTCCCACGCCCGGAAAGGGAATTTCTTCAGCGGCGTCAACCCCGCCAGCCTCGTCGCCCTGCCCGGCATGAGCCGCAAAGAAGCCCACATACTTTCGCTTACCCAGATTAAAGCTGTGGTCGACCGGATGCGCTACCCGGAAAGGGAAATGACGCTTCTGGCCGTCGTCACCGGTCTGAACGTAGCGGAAATCTGCGGCCTCCAGTGGAAGCATACGAACCTTTCCATCGAACCTCGCGACCTGGCGGGCGACGTGATTCCTTCTCGTACCCTCGCCGTCCGCAAGCAGTGGTATCGGGGCGAGCTGAACAGCGTGAAAATCGGCCGCACCCGCAACGTGGCCATCCCCGATCTGATGCTGCCGTATCTCTCTGCCCTCAGCCGGCGGGCACGGTTTGCCGGTCCTGACGATTTCGTGCTCGTATCGGAAGCCGGAACCCCCGTAAACGAAACCAACATCGCCTCGCGGCGGTTGAAAGCCGTGGGCCAGGAACTCGACATGCCCTGGCTCTCATGGCATGTTTTCCGCCGCACCCGCAAGGATTACCAGCAGAGGTTCGGACCCCGGTTCGTCGACCGGGTAGCCGTCGTTCTGCATGGCTGAAGTGCGCTGCCGGACGGTTTCAGCCGTTCCGTAGGGCGACAGGACGTTTTTGAAGGGGCACGGCTTTAGCCGAGCCATTAGGGCGGCGGAATGATCGGGGCTTTAGCCCCTGGGGGAAGCTTCTATCCCCATTCGCGACGATGTTTTCCGCAACCCCCTTCCGCCCTCTGAAATACCGCCGAATTTGACGGGCCAACGGGACCCGGCTTTCGCCGCTTGGCGCCATCCCCCGCGCAGGGCGCAGACGCGCTGCCTTCCCCCGGAATTCCCACCTCTTTGCGAAAGCACAAGGACCCTTCGGCCGCTTCTGGGTACAGTCATTACGCGTAGTACTGAATACTTGCTTGTCTCCGAACCTTGGAAAATAGGGAATAAAACCTGAGTACGCCAGCTCGCCAAGGTTTGCCAACTTAAAGATTTCGCACCCGGACGGGGAGGCGTTGAGTGAAAAAGGCGTTGTATCTGGTCCCAGTGGTGGGCGCATTACTTGTCGGTTTCGCCTTCGGCCACTTCAATCAGCGGCCCGCATCGACCGCCCATAAAATTCTTTATTACGTTGATCCCATGCATCCGGCCTATCGTTCCGACAAGCCCGGCAAGGCTCCTGACTGCGGCATGGACCTGGTGCCCGTCTATGCCGATGGCATCGGCAAGTCCCTGGTAGCCTCCGATGCGACTGCCGATGGCCTCAGCATTGATCCCGCCACCCAGAAGATTTATGGAATTCAGCTCGCTTCGGTCGAAAAGGATTCGGGAACCCGCACCATCCGCGCCTTCGGCAAAGTCGCCCCCGATGACACGCGCATTTACAAAGTGACGGTGGGCACCGATGGCTATGTCAAAGAGACCCAGGACGACGCGGTCGGCAATCACGTCAAAAAGGACCAGCACCTGGCCGTGATTTACTCGCCGGATTTCCTGGCCGTGGAGGGAGGTTATCTCTCCGCCAACGAACGTACTCCCGGAACACCCACCGGCGTGGCCGCTAACCAGAATGCCGCCAGCGCCCAGGCCCGGGCCGACCGCCTGCGCAACCTCGGCATGAGCGACGCCCAAATCGAGGAAATGACCACGAATCGGAAAATTCCCGAGGATGTTTACGTGGTCTCTCCCACCGACGGATTCATCCTTACCAGAAGCATTTCCCCAGGGCTGCGTTTCGAACGGCAAAAGGAGCTGTACACCATCGCCGATCTAAGTCACGTTTGGATCATGGCCGAGGTGTTCGGCAAAGATGCGGAAAAGTTCCGCCCCGGCGCCATCGCCCGTGTCACTCTCCCCGACACTGGCGAAGCCTTTCAGGCCAAGGTCAGCGATGTGCTGCCTGAAGTCGATCCTGCCACCCGCGCTCTCAAGGTGCGGCTGGTCGTCAACAACCCCGGCTTCAAGCTTCGGCCCGACATGTTCGTGAATGTGGAGATGCCGGTTTCGATTCCTCCCGGCCTCTCCGTTCCTGCCGACGCAATCGTCGACTCGGGCCTGGCCAAGAACGTCTTCGTGCAGAAATCTCCCGGGCACTTCGAGAAGCGCGAAGTCGAACTCGGCTGGCGTTTCGATGACCGTGTGCAGATCGTCAAGGGCCTCCAGGAGGGCGACGTCGTGGTTTCTTCCGGAACCTTTCTTGTAGATTCCGAAAGCCGTCTGCAGGCGGCGGCCTCCTCCAGTGGCGGTTCGGCAACGCCGCCCCCGGCAGAGTCCGCGCTCGCGCATCGCATGAACTGATTTCCGCAGTGATTCCAGGCCCCGCTAGAGAGGCCGGATGCATTGCTGGTTAACCAAAGTTTCAGATTGCAGTCGCAGGGGAGATCTCAGCAGTGATTTCTCGAATTATTGAGTGGTCAATTCGGAACAAGGCGGCGATCTTCCTCGCGGTCGCAGTGGGCTGTGTCTTTGGCTGGTGGTCCCTTACCCATTCCCACCTGGACGCGATCCCCGATCTCGGCGAGACCCAGGTGATCATCATGTCGCGTTGGGATCGCAGTCCCGACCTGGTCGAGACCCAGGTGACCTATCCCATCGTCACCGCCATGCTGGGCGCGCCGCACGTGAAGACGGTGCGCGGCGTCTCCGACTTCGGCTACTCCTATGTCTATGTAATCTTCGACGACAACACCGATCTCTACTGGGCCCGCTCGCGTACCTCCGAATACCTCTCCAGCGTCACCGGCAAGCTGCCCGAAGGCGTGAAGACGGAGCTCGGCCCCGACGCCACCAGTCTTGGCTGGGTCTTCCAGTTTGCGGTGATCGACGAAAGCGGCAAGCGTAGCCTTTCCGAGTTGCGCTCCTATCAGGATTGGTACCTGCGCTACCATCTCCGCTCCGTGCCGGGCGTCGCCGACGTTGCCCCCATCGGCGGTTACACCCGCCAGTATCAGGTCAATCTCGATCCCAAGCTCCTGCAGGGATACGGCATCTCCGTCAGCCAGGTCGTTGACGCTGTCCGGGAAGGGAACAACGAGACCAGCGCCCGCCTGCTCGACTTCGGCGGTACAGAATACATGGTGCGCGGCCGCGGCTACGCCACCAGCATCAGCGATTTCCAGAACATTGTTGTTGCCAGCCCCGAAGCGGGGGCACCGGTGCGGATCAAGGACCTCGGTGAAGTCGTCACCGGTCCTGATCTGCGCCGCGGAGTCGCCGACCTGAACGGCGAAGGTGAAGTGGTTTCCGGAATCGTCATCATGCGCAGCGGCGAGAACGCGCTGGAAGTGATCGACCGGGTCAAGGCCAGGCTCAAGGAGATTGAGCCCAATCTGCCGGCAGGTATCAAGATCGTCCCCATCTACGATCGTTCTCAACTCATCCATCACACCATCAGCAATGCCCAGGAGACGGTTCTCGAAGTCGTCGTCACCGTGGTCCTGATCATTCTTGTTTTCCTCTGGCATTTCCCCAGCGCGACGATTCCGCTGATCACCATGCCCGCCGCGGTATTGTTGTCCTTCATCCCTCTGCGCATGATGGGCATCAGCCTGAACGTGATGTCGATCGCCGGCATTGCCATCGCATTCGGCGAACTCATCGACGCTTCCATCGTGGTCGCCGAGCAGACCCACAAAAAGCTGGAGAAGTGGGAGAGAGCGGGCCGCCCCGGACCACTGCGCGACGTCGTGATTTCGGCCGTCAAGGAAGTTGCCGGCCCCACCTTCTTTGCCTTGCTTGTCATCGCCATTGCGTTCCTTCCCGTCCTCACGCTGCAGGGCCAGGAAGGCCGGATGTTCAAGCCCCTGGCCTACTCCAAGAGCCTGGCCATGATCGCGGCGGCATTGCTGGCCCTCACTCTCGATCCCGCGCTTCGCCTCCTGCTCACCCGCGTCAAGCGCTTCTCCTTCAAGCCCGCCTTCCTGTGCAAGATCGTGAATGCCCTGCTCGTGGGACGGATCCAGCAGGAAGAAAAAAATCCGCTCAGCCGCGTGCTCATCCGCATGTACGAGCCGGCGGTGTCCTGGACCTTGCGTCACAAGGGAATCCTGTTCGGCGCCGTAGCCGTGTTGACGGTGATCACGGTTCCCAAATTCATGTCTCTCGGATCGGAATTCATGCCCCCCATGAACGAGGGCGCGATTCTCTACATGCCCACCACGCTACCGGGAATCTCGATCGCCCAGGCCAAGCGGGTGCTCCAGGCGACCGATCTGATTCTCCGCCAATTCCCCGAGGTCGACCAGGTTCTGGGCAAGGCAGGACGCGCCGAGACCGCCACGGATCCCGCTCCGCTCTCGATGCTCGAGACCGTGATCACGCTGAAAGACCGCTCCCAGTGGCGCCATGTCGACACCTGGTATTCCTCCTGGGCGCCGGAGTGGGCCAAGCGCATCTTCCGCCATATCACGCCCGACACGATTTCCCAGGAAGAGCTGATCGACGAAATGCAGGCCGCCATCAAGGTGCCCGGCGTCAGCAACGCCTGGACGATGCCCATCAAGGGCCGCATCGACATGCTCACCAGCGGCATTCGTACTCCCGTTGGTCTGAAGGTGACCGGCGACGATCCGCAGAAGATCGAAGAGGCCGGCATGCAGATCCAGGCCGCTCTCGCTTCGGTGCCGGGAACCCGCGGAGTGTTTGCCGAGCGCACCAATCAGGGGTATTTCCTCGATATCGTGTGGCAGCGCGAACAGCTTGCCCAGTACGGCATCAGCATGGAACAGGCCCAGAAGGTTCTAGACAACGCCATCGGCGGCGACAACGTCTCCACGGTCTATCAGGGCACGGAACGCTATCCCGTCAATGTTCGCTACATGCGCGACTTCCGCAGCAGCGTGGATGCGCTGAGCCGGGTCCTCGTTTCCGCCGGCGGCGCGCATCAGGCCACGCTCGGCGAACTGGCGACCATCCAGGTGCGCAGCGGCCCCTCCATGATTCGCGACGAGAACGGCTTCCTCACCGGCTATGTGTACGTCGATCTGGCCGACCGCGATCCCGGAAGCTACATCGCCGAGGCCAACGCCGTCCTCCAGCAGAAAGTAAAGCTGCCCGCGGGATACGCGATAAGCTGGGGCGGCCAGTATGAGGCCAGCCAGCGCGCCAACCAGCGCCTCCGCGTGATTGTTCCCGCGACCATCGGCCTGGTGATGCTGCTGATCTTCCTCAGCACCCGCTCCTTCGTCAAGACCATGATCGTCACCCTGGCCATTCCGTTTTCGGCCATTGGCGCTATCTGGTCTCTCTACCTGCTCCACTACAACATCAGCGTGGCGGTCTGGGTAGGGCTTATCGCGCTGCTCAGCATCGACGCCGAGACCGGCGTGTTCATGCTTCTTTATCTCGATTTGTCGTACGCTGAAGCCAGTGCGGCCAATCGCCTCAACAATCTGGGCCAGCTGCGCGATGCGATCATGGATGGCGCCGCCAAAAGATTGCGGCCCAAGTTCATGACCTTCGCTACCACCTGCATCGGGCTGTTTCCGATCATGTGGTCGACCGGGGCAGGTTCGGATGTGATGAAGAGAATCGCCGCCCCCATGATCGGCGGCATCTTCAGCTCATTTGTGCTTGAGCTGCTGGTCTACCCCGCAATTTACGAACTCTGGAAGCGCCGCACGATCGTCGAGAAACCGGTTCGCCTGGAATCGGCGGTGTATGCAGACGGCATGCGGCCATTGGGCCTGGCGTGGTCTGGAGTCTTGGAGAGCAACAAAGAGGCGTCGTCGCGGGTTCCCGTTGGGGCGAGGTCCGAAGCCTGAGCAGAGGAGGAGAAAAATGGCGGTTAAAGGGATTCGGCTGTTTCCGATTGGATTGATCGTGCTTTCGACAGCATTAGCCGGCGCGCAGACGAAGCTGGTCAACGCCGCCGCAGATGTTACGCCACCTCCTGCCCCCGCGCCTGCGCCCGAAGTGCCCAAGCGCCCGGCGGAAATGTCACCCAAACCTCCCAAGGTCACTTGCCGCGGCGACCAGATCTCGATCTCCGCCGACAACTCGACCCTGGATGCCATCCTGGCCGCAGTCAAAGGATGCACCGGAGCCAAGATTGACATTCCCAATGGAGCCGGCGCCATTCGCGCCTTCGAAGACCTCGGGCCCGGACCGGTGCGTGAGGTCCTCGACGACCTGCTAAGCGGCACTCAATACAACTATGTGATTCAGTCATCCGCGGCCAACCCGCTCAAGGTCGAAATGGTCATGATGACCATGCGCACCCATGATGCCAACGCTCCGGCTCCGGATCTGATCATGACCGGTGGCCGCAAGGCATGGTCGCACATGCAAAAGTTCGACAAGCCGGATCCCAACAATCCCGATAAACCGATGGATGAGACGGAATCGCCGGCTGCTGAGCCTACGGCTCCGTCGGACCCCGTGGCCGACGCCAATGCAGGAAAGACGCCTGAAGCCGCACCGGAGGCTGTCCCAGCCGCGGTAACGGCGGCCATCAACAATCCCATTGCTCCGCCGGTTGTCGATCCGGGCTCGGCCGTCGATCCGTCCAAGGCCATCGAAGATCGCATCAACTCGATGCAACAGTTGTTCAATCAGCGCCAGCAGATGATGCAGAAGCAGGGCCAAACCCAGCCGACTACGCCCAACAACTAAAGTGGCATTGCGGCAAAACTGCCGCCGCGCGCATCGTTGTTCTTGCGCAAAGAAAGGCTCCCTGTGCGCCGGTTACTTTAGAAAGCAAGCTATCCCGGCGGTGGTTCGCAGGAGCTCAAATTGAATCGGGGGAAATAGATTGATGCGTAGGTTGGGGATGGGTGTGGCTTGGTTTATGGTCACGGCGGCAGTAGCTTTCGCCCAGGACGCGGGGCAGCATTCGGGCAAGCCGGGTCTTTGGGAAGTCACGACAACGATGACCTGGCAGAAATCGCCCGTTCCTCCGGGTTCACCCGGCGGTCCTCCCGGAGCTGGTACCCACACGACTTCCGTGTGCCTGACCCAGGCCATGGTTGATGCCGGGGCCCTGTTTCCGCAATCTCGCGGGTCGTGCAAGATCGAGAACAAGGTCATTAAGCCGGGAACCGTGACCGCCGACTACGTGTGCACCGGAAAAATGAAAGGCAAGGGAATGCTTGAGGCCACTTTTTCTGATCTCGAGCATTCATCCGGATCCCTGCACTTCCAGGGTACCCTCGACGTAGGCTCGCAAGCCAGGCCGATTGAGTGGACGACCGTTTCGACCTCCGTCTTGAAGAGCGCGCAATGCCCCAGCGATCAGCCGCAGGTCCCTGCAACTCCCAAACCCTCGCACTGAGCTGGCGGGACAGGCCAGAACCGATCCATTCCGATCGTCAACCGATCTGGAAAAATCAGGAGACGGAATGCAGAAATACACCCTATGGATCGCCCTGACGTTTTGCGTTCTCACGGCAAGCGTCTCCTCGGCGCAGCAATCTCACAAGGCCGGACTTTGGATCATCTCGACCACCACCCGCATTCAACAGCAGGGGGAATCGCCTGGGAACTTCAGCGCCGCGGGACATCAGGGACAATCGTCTTCCGAGCCGACCGGTCTTCCCGCCTGCATGACCCAGGAAATGATCGATAAGTATGGGGTCATTCTCCCCCCGTCCCTGCGCGACTGCGAGCTTTCGAACGTGGTGCAGCCGGCCGACGGCTTCCACGCCGATATGAGCTGCAAGGGCAGCTACAACGGTGTCGGCTCCATTGAATCGACGTGGACCGATGAGGACCACGTGGTGGGCAAGGTTCGCTTCGTCTCCAGAACCGGGGAAGCCGGAAACGGCCGCCAGATGACCTGGACTCAGGAATCGACCGCGGTCTTCAAGAGTTCCGATTGCGGCAATGTCAAGCCGCGCAAATCCCGGTGAAGTAGTCGCCCGCGAAACACACCCTTCCGAATCTGCCAGCCGGATTGGCCCCCGCGGATTCAGACCAGCTTGTTGACCGCCCCGGCAAGATCGAAATCCTTCCCCGTCAGCCCTCCGGCATCGTGCGTAACCAGACCCAGGCGGACTTTGTTGTAGCGGATGTCGATGTCAGGATGGTGACCGGCCTCTTCCGCCAGATCCCCCACCTTGTTCACAAACGCGAGGGCGGCACGAAAGTCAGCATGCTTGAACGTCCGCGTAAGTTCGCCTCCCTGAATCTCCCATCCGGGAAGGGAACTGAGGCGGGCTGCGGCGTCGGCTTGGGCTAATGCAGGCATGGCGTGGCTCCTTTAGATTGAGTTCTGCCTTTCTTTCCAGACTTGCGCAGACAGCGTCGATTGTAGAGTCATGGCATGCCGGAACGCCACCGACCCCATGCCTCTTGGCCATGAAACGCGATCCTGAAGCTACCTGCCTTTTCTCATTCTTCCGTAACATTGCGCTCTCCGGGAGTTTTGCATCCAAGTTGGATGGGGAACATGGAATTCCCCTGCGGTCGGGCCGCTGGAGGACAAATGGCAGGGAGCGCGGGACGGTATCTGATTTTTGCGGTTGCTCTTTCGCTGCCGGCCGCGTACGCAGAGGATGCGAAGCAGTTCGTCCAGCGGGCTGTCCACACAGAGCTGAACGCCGATGAGAATGACCATACACGCTGGATGTTTTACGAGACGGACCGGACGCCGGCCCGCAACGTCGACCAGTGGGTGGCCCAGACGCGAGAGGGCGCGCTGGTTCGCGTGGTTCGGACGAACGGTCAACTGGTCCCGGAATCCGAGCAGCGCCAGAAAATGGATGATTTCCTCCATGATTGGACAGCCCGGTCAAAGCAGAAAAAGAGTGAGCAGCACGATGACGAGCAGGCCACGGAGTTGCTGAATCTCCTCCCCCAGGCGTTCCTGTGGACCGAAGCCGGCACCAACGGCGATCTCAGGATTCTGCACTTCAAGCCCAACCCCGAGTTTCGCCCGCCCGACCTTGAATCCCGCGTCTTTGCGTCCATGGAAGGCGATATGGCCGTCGACGCTCACCAGCTTCGCATCGCCAGCCTGAAGGGGCGGCTCATTCGCGACGTTAGAATCTGGGGTGGGTTGGTGGGAAACCTGAACGCCGGAGGTACCTTTGACGTTGAGCGCCGGGAAACCGGCCCCGGCATCTGGCAGATCACCGAAACCCATGTCAATATCCAGGGCCACGCGCTGCTGTTCAAAAACATCTCCGAGCAGGAGGATGACGTAAAAACCCGGTTCAGGGAACTGACGACGGGCGACCTTTCCCTGCAGCAGGCCGAAGGCGACCTGCTCGCACAGCGCCAGTGATATCCAGCGTCGTTCATCCCGTGCCCATGCTCCTCGCGTTCTTTGCGAGAAGGATGAGAAACTCTGAACTCTGGGCCCGACTTTAGTCGGGCCGCCAAATGCCGCAATGATCGCCGGGCTTTAGCCCGTGAGGTTCACATGGTGTCCACTAAAGAATGCGCACGTCACCCGAACCGGTCTGGATGCGCACCGTGGGCCCGCCGCCGTTGATCTTGCCCACGATGTGGTGGCGATCAAACGAGCCCTGCACTGACATCTCATGTTCGGTCTTGACGGTACCCGAGCCGGTCGATGCGTCCAGCGTAAACCCCGTGTTTCCAGGGGTAAACTCGATCGTTCCTGAACCAGTTTCGAGGTGCCAGTCGCCCGCCGGGGATCCGCTGATCTTGATGTCGCCGGACCCGGTGCCCGCGCGCAGACTGCCATGGATGTCCCGCAGCTCAATCCGTCCCGATCCCGTCTGGGCCTTTACATCGCCCTCGCCGGTCTGCTCCGCATAGATGTCGCCCGACCCGGTGTCCACTTTGAAGCTTCCCTTGAGACCCGTGGCATGGATCGAGCCCGACCCGGTGGAGAGCTTCGCATTTTCGCCCACACCCTCATCACTCAAATCCCCCGACCCCGACCCTGCTTCGAGAAAGGCGTCGGCGGGAGCCTGGATGTCGTAGTCGATGCTGATGTTGTGATAGTTCTCGTGGTGCGACCCGATGCGGATGATATTGCCGGTCTGCTCGATCGGGGGATTGGCGGCAATTTCACGAACTCTTTCTTCCGAGTCACCGCCCCAGCTCGATTTCACGCGGCCGGAGATGTGAACCTGACTGCCCGATCCGCGCGTGATATGGATGTGTCCGGACCCCGTCGAAACGGTCAGTTCCACGCGCCCGCTGACGGAGAGGTTACGCTCAAACGTGGCTTCGGAGGCCAGCGCCGGAAGCGCCGCCAGGGCCAATGTCGCAAATGCTGCTGTCAGTACATGCTTCATCTGTTCCTCGCAAAAAACAGTGGTCGGTAAATAGTGGTCAGTGGTCAGGGGCTCTCGCGGCCAAACCCACGCGAAGCGTCAAGGGAGGCCCCTGGAAGACAAAGCCGTGCGTTAATGAGATATGCACCCGTCCAGCCAAACGTGGCTCTGGCTAAGACAAACGGAGGATGGATCTTATCCACCGCATAGAGAAACTTGAACCAGGCTCGATGTCCATTTTCGGACAATGCCGTGCGCGCATGAACGGAAGCACCAGTCCACCGTTCGTCCCGCATCCCCGGTCCTGATCCCTGTTCCCTGACCCCTGATCCCTGTCTTACTGCTGCAACACCACCTGGTCGCCTTCCTTCAGCCCGTTCAGGACTTCCGTTACCGACCCATTCGACAGCCCCACCTTGACCGGAATCTTGCGCTTGCCTTCTTTCTGGCTCTTGTCCGGAATCTCCACCGACGCATTCTTCTGCCCGTCGTACATCACTGCGTTTTCCGGAACTGTGAGCACGCCTTTGTGTTCGTCCAGCAGGATTTCCGCATTGGCGGTCATGTTCGCTTTCAATTCACCGCCGGGGTTATCGATCGAGACCCGCACTTCAAACGTGGTGACATTGTCCTTTTCCACGCCCAGGGGAGCAATCTTGGTTACCCGGCCGTTGAAGATGCGATCGCGGAAGCTCTCCACCTTGATCCGTGCGGGCTGATTCATGTAGACGTGGGCGATGTCCGCCTCATCCACTTTTCCCTTCACATACACCTGGCTGGTATCGCCCTCGGTCATCACCAGGGTCGCCGTCGATCCCAGCACCAGGATCGAACTGACCGCGTCGCCGATCTCCACATCCCGCGACAGGATCACCCCATCCATGGGAGCGACGATCGTGGTGTAGCTGAGTTGCTCCTCCAACTGTTTCAGGCTGGCCTGGCTCTGCAACACCTGCGCCTGCGCCTGTTTCAGCTTGGCGATGTCGACGCCGATCTGCGCCTTGGCCCCGTCCCGTTTGTTCAATGCCGCGAGGTAGTCCTTGTTGGCGTTGTCGAGGGCCTGCTGGCTGACCACTCCCTCTTTCTGCATCTGCATGTTGCGGTCGAGCGTGGTTTTGTACATGGGCAGATCGGGAGCCGCGGCATTCACCTTGTCCTGCTCGATGTTGGCCTCGTAGGTTCCAACATTGGCTTGGGCCGCCACCAGTTGCGCCTTTTGAGCCTCCACCTGGGCCAGGATTTCCTGCTGATCGAGTTCGGCCAGCGGATCGCCCTTGCGAACCTTGTTATTGATGTCCACAAACAGCTTCTCCACGATGCCTGAGGCTTTGGACTTGACCTCCACCTTGGTGATGGGCTGGATCTTGCCCGTCGCAACGACCGACCGCGCCACATCCCCTTTGCCGACCTTGGCGAGCTTGTTAGGGTCGATGGACGATCCGGAGACCATGCGCGCCAGAGCTACCCCTCCGCCCACGATGACCACCACTACCGCTACAACGATCCAGATCCAAAAACGTTTACTTTTCTTTGACGCGGCCACCGAACACCTCCCGCGGCCCAGGTTCCAGCCGCAGCCCAGCAGAAAAAATTGAGTGAATCAATGAAAGAACCCCAACTGTCAGACGGCGGGAGTTTGCCGCTGTCAACCGGATTGCGAACAAGGCTGTTCTTTCACCCGGCCACCCGCTGTCTACCCATACGCAGACGCGTTGGGGTTGGTTCCGCCCTCTTCGCGTTCCCGCCAGCCCTGCCCGCAGCTGAAAAGGGACTTCCTCAGGGTGTGATCCGCCTCGATGCTGCTCGTGAAGGCTGGGATTTCGGCTATGGATCGCCGGTGACGTCCGCATTCCGGGCATGGCTTGTGACGGTTTGATGATCTTTGCGCCTTTTCGCCGCTATTGATAGTGACGGTTCAGGTGATGCCGCGCATTTGGACCGAGGATGCAGCGGCAACGGCAAAAAACGGAGGATCGCAATTCATGGCGACCATTGAAAAAGTATCGTCAAGCGAGGTTGCTAAGGTTGGCATGTTTGAGAAAGTCAAAATGAGCGAAAGAAAGGTGACATCCGGACCATGCCTCGGCACTGACTCCCTGGGTCCATGCATTGCCCTCGCGGCCTTCGGTACACACAAGACAAAGGGGGCACCTTTGATGGGGTTGTGGCACGCGGATGGGGTTCAGATCTGGGGGTTCGGGGAAGTCTTAGACCTGCCGGTCGATACAGGGATAGGCGTGGTCTTGGACTTCAAGAAATTCCTCATCTCGGAGGGCATGTCAGAGGAAGGCATGAAAATCCATGTCATCGGCGGAGTTGACGACGACGACCACAAGTATTTCGAGGCTCTGTGGGAGATGAAGGAAAGTTATCCAGACGTCTGGAAGGAATTGGGAAAATTTGTCGTTCCATTTCAAAAAATCAAAGATGATCCCACATGCTCCACCGAGGTCTACCTCAAGCACCCCAAGACGATCCTTGTCAGCTTCTTCAGCCTCGCTGAATATACTCCGAGTAATACCTGATTCTTTGTTTCGTGGTTGAAGTTGCCGCTTCATGCGTCAACGCCCATTGAGCCGGCAGGGTGCCCCATTCTAGCGACATCGTGAGACGGCGCTAGGGCAGGATCCCATATCCTGTCCGTCCCAGGCCGCGACACCCCGCAATGCTATCCTCACAGGCGAGATGCACGGTCTATTGCTGCTGCAATGCGTTGCGGTCGCCATGCTGATCCTGGCCAACGGTTTTTTCGTGGCCGCGGAGTTCGCGCTGGTTTCCATCCGCGAAACACGCATCGAGCAGATGCTGGCCGACCGTGTACCCGGCGCGCGCGCCGTGCGCCTGCTGCAGCGGGAGCTCGACGATTTTCTTCCCGCCGTGCAGCTCGGCGTCACCCTTTGTTCGCTGGCCCTGGGCTGGATCGGCGAACCCCTGGTGGCCGGCATCCTCTTGAACTGGATGCGCCTGCTCCCCCACACGCCCGCACACATTACGGTGTACGCGCACGTCGCCGCCATCGTGGCCGTGGCTCTTGGATTCTGCGTCATCACCTACCTCCATGTCGTGCTCGGCGAACTGGTCCCGAAATCGCTCGCCCTGCGCCGTGCAGACGCCTTGGCGGTCGCGGTTGCCCCGCCCATGCTGCTGTTCATGGGACTGGCCCGGCCGGCGGTGCGGCTCCTCAGCCGCTCCGCCGCCGCCGTCCTCCGCGGGTTCGATATCCCCATGACCGAGCGGGCCACCGTCCACTCGCCGGAAGAACTGAAACTCATTGCCACCGCCGCCCGCCGCATGGGCCTCCTCCCCAAGTTTCAGGAGACGCTGATTCACCGCGCCCTGGAACTGGACGAAGTGCCCGTCCGTGAAATCATGACTCCGCGCCAGAAGATCTTTTCCCTGCCGTCAAACATGCTCATCGAAGAGGCCAGCGCCCTGGTCATCGAGCAGATGCACTCCCGCGTGCCGGTCTATGACGAAACGCGCGGCCCTGAACATATCGTGGGCGTGGTCTACTCCAAGGACCTGTCGCGGCTCATGTTCTTTCGTCCCTCCGCGCAGCGCCGCCGCGCCGAAGAAGCGGAACAGCGGCGGCAGGGAGCCGCAAAGTTTGTCCCCGCCGGCGCAGAGGATGCGAAGGACCGTCCCGGCGGTGTTCGCTATCCGGCCACTCCGTTTGTCGAACTGCGTTTAAAGCAGGTGATGCGCGACGTGCTGGTCGTGCCGGAGACCAAAACCGTGCTCGACCTGATCCGCGATTTTCAGAAGCGCCGCCGCCAGATGGCCATCGTCGTCGATGAGTACGGATCGACCGCCGGCCTTGTCACCGCCGAAGATGCCATCGAGCAGTTGACCGGAGAACTGGAAGATGAGTTCGACGATCCCGCCCGCCCTTTGATCAGCACCGCCACCGGCGTGCTCCTGCTCGATGGAGGCGTCAACCTCCGCGACCTCCAGACCCAGATGCAATGGAACCTGCCCCGCGAAGGCGGCGTGGAAACCCTGGCCGGATTTATCCTCATGCGTCTCGGACACATCCCCCGGGCCGGCGAATCGGTCGACTACCAGGATCGCCGCCTCACGGTCGAAGAAATGGATGGCCGCCGCATCAGCAAGATCCGCGTCGAGCCCCTGAAAGATGAGGCGCCCGCGCCGCAACAAGCCTGAGCACCTTCCGCAGCGATGCGGATGTGTCGGATCTCAAAGCGGCCCGGCGATCGCGCTCACTGGGCTATCATGAGCTGGATTGCCATCTGCCTGCCCATATCTCGCGCCCCAACGAACCGCGATGCGAGAGCGCGTCATGCTGTTCCTCATAGTTCTGGTTCTCGTGCCGTCGCCGGTGGGTTTGGCCCAGGCTCACCAACCGGGTTCCACCGAAAAGTTGGGCAGCGTCAACTTCACCACCTCGTGCACTTCCGCGGTTCAGCCTCAGTTCAATCGCGCCGTGGCGCTGATGCACTCGTTTCAGTTTGCCGGCGCGATTGAATCATTCCATTCAATTCTCATGAGCGATCCATCATGTTCGATGGCTTGGTGGGGCATCGCGCTCAGCAGTTGGGGCAACCCCTTCGCTACCGGTCTTAAACCCCAGGCCCAACTCGACCAGGGCCTGAAAGCTGTGATGCAGGCACGGGCCGCCAATCCGAAGACTGCGCGCGAGCGTGCCTATGTGGAGGCCGTGTCGCGTCTCTATACCGACACCGCCAATACCGATCAGCGTTCCCGCGTCCAGGCATATGAAAGCGCAATGGCTGCCGTCAGTGCCGCCTATCCTGACGACACAGAGGCCGCCATCTTCTATGCGTTGGCCCTTGCCGCAGCCGCTGACCCGGCCGATAAAACCTATGCGCGGCAGCTCAAAGCCGGGGCAATACTGGAAAGCCTGTACGTCCAGTATCCCGATCATCCCGGGCTGGCGCACTACATCATTCATGCGTACGACGTTCCGCCGCTGGCTGCCCGTGCAGCCGGGGCCGCGCTGCACTATAGTGAAATTGCCCCTTCCACTCCGCACGCATTGCATATGCCCTCGCACACGTTTACGCGCCTCGGAGAATGGCAGGCTTCCATTGATGCCAATATCGCCTCAGCCGCCGCGGCACGAAGCGGGGGTCAGCCGGCCGAGGAGTTGCACGCCAGCGACTACCTGGTCTACGCCTACTTGCAAACAGCACAGGACGCCGCTGCCCTGCAGGTCGTTCAATCGGCTGTTGAAATATTCGCGCGCTATGATCCAGGCGTGTTAATTGAAGGAGCGGCCAGCCCTGCAGCGGCCTACTTTGCACATGCGGCGATTCCTGCTCGATATGCGCTGGAGCGGCGAGCCTGGGCCGAGGCCGCGAGACTGGAGCCCACCCCCAGCCCGTTTCCGCACACCGATGCGATCACTTACTTTGCCCGGGGCCTGGGAGCCGCGCATGTGAAAGATCGTGACGCCGCCCGCTCGGCGATTGCTTCGCTTGAACAAAGCCGCGACAAGCTCAACACGATGAAGGAGGCCTACGGGGCCAACCAGGTAGAAATTCAACGCCAGGAGGTCGCCGCGTGGTTAGCCTTCGCTGAGGGAAAGTCGCTGGACGCGCTCGCCGGCATGCGCGCCGCCGCCGAACTGGAAGACAAGACTGAAAAGAGCGCGGTCACCCCCGGGCCGCTTGCCCCCGCGCGTGAACTGCTCGGAGAATTGTTGTTGGAATTGAAGCGTCCCGCCGAAGCTCTCAAGGAGTTCGAATCGACGCTGATAAAGGAGCCCAACCGATTTCGGTCCTTGTATGGAGCCGCTGAGTCCGCGAAACGGAACGGCGATCGTCAGACAGCGCACATCTATTTCCAAAAGTTGATGAAGGTCGCCGAGCGTGCCGATCAGGGTCGCCGCCCGGAACTGATCGAAGCGCATCGGGACGCGGAGTAAGAAGTGTCGCGGAGCGGGGTTGATCCAATAGTGATTCAATAACTTGGTACCATTCACACCATGGCGATTCCGTATTACCACGTGGATGCATTCACAGGCGAACTGTTCGCAGGGAACCCCGCCGGTGTCTGCATCCTCTCCGCTTTTCTCGCCGATAGCACCATGCAGAAAATTGCGGCTGAGA
>Ga0206902_10127_pt1 | contig 20111 bp, 14 predicted proteins | sample Alteio_BWOrgHeat_44_FD_153242 | JGI IMG/M metagenome (GOLD analysis project Ga0206902, IMG submission 153242) | Enriched cells from forest soil in Barre Woods Harvard Forest LTER site, Petersham, Massachusetts, United States -... | ecosystem: Environmental > Terrestrial > Soil > Temperate forest >... | reverse complement strand
GGGTCAACTATTGCATAAAAATTTCCTCCGTAGGAAACATCAATACTGAGTTCTCCTAAACCAGAGCAGGTAGCTGAAATATTTTCGGCGGCTAAATAAGCTTTTACATTCCTGATCTTAACTGACTTTACTTTTTTGCCTTCTTGTTTGTATTCTACCTTTACAAGCCCAGCCGGTGTCTCAAGATTTAAGTGCCCATTCTTTTTTGGGACGACCAAGCCTTGTTCTATTGCGATGGTAACTGTACCGATAGTGCCGTGGCCACACATTGGCAGGCACCCGCTTGTTTCGATAAACAATACTCCAATGTCGTTTGCAGGATCTGATGGCGGATATAATATGCTTCCGCTCATCATGTCATGGCCTCGCGGTTCAAACATCAGACCTTTTCTTATCCAATCATATTCCTTTAAAAAGTGTTGACGCTTTTCACTCATGTTCTCACCTTGTAAAATCGGCCCTCCTCCGGCAACCAGCCTCACCGGATTGCCGCAGGTATGTGCATCGATACAGAAAAATGTTTTCATGCTGTTTAACCTCTTGTCCATTCATAATTTCGATATCTCCAAATCTTAAGCGGATTGGCTTCTTTTAATTCATCAGGCAATAATGAATCGGGAAAGTTTTGAAATGATACCGGCCTGACAAAGCGCTTGATTGCATCTGTACCGACAGCAGTAAACCTGGCATCGGTAGTGGCAGGATAAGGGCCGCCATGTTGCATCGACGGGCAGACTTCAACTCCTGTGGGAACGCCATTTATAACCAGACGACCGACTTTTTCAATTAATACATTAAGCAGGTTTTTGTGTTTCTCGATTTCATCGTCTCGACCAATAACACTTGACGTCAGTTGGCCATGACCATGACTGATTACTGAATGAAGTTCGGCCAGATCTTTACATTTTACAATTAATGAGAAAGGCCCGAAGACTTCTTCTGCAAGCGAATTGTTCTTTAAAAATTGAGAAGCAGTCACCGAAGCTACTAAAGACTCACCCTGACTACTATTTCCTTTCACCGACTCACCTTCAATTGCTACGCCGGGTTGCGTCAGAGTTTGAGAGAGTCTTTTATGGTAATTGTCAGCAATACCTTGATGAAGCATTGTACCGGGAAGTGCTTTCTTAATTTCTTCCGAAAGCCTTCGAGTAAATTTATTCAGGCCTTCATTTTCAATTGCTACGATCAACCCAGGGTTTGTACAAAACTGACCCACGCCAAGAGTAATAGAACCTGCAAGCAGCACGGCAGTCTTTTCAAAATCTTTTTCAAGACTTTCAGGTAATAGAATTACAGGATTGATACTGCTCATTTCTGCAAAGACGGGAATTGGCTCATCTCTTTTAACAGCCAGATCGAATAATGATTTTCCCCCTGCAAGAGAACCTGTAAAACCAACAGCCTTGGTTAATGGATGTGTTACCAATGCCTGGCCGGTTTCAAAACTTTTTCCGTGCAAATGTTGAAATACATTTTTGGGCATTCCGGTTTTTTCAATTGCTTTTTGGATTGCATTTGAAACCAGCTCCGAGGTTTGTGCGTGCGCGGGGTGCGCCTTTACAATCACAGGGCAACCTGCTGCAAGGGCAGATGCTGTATCGCCTCCGGCAGTAGAATAAGCTAAAGGAAAATTTGCTGCGCCAAAAACAACTACAGGTCCCAGAGACACTGACATTTTTCGGAGATCGGGTTTGGGTCCAGACGTTCGCTCGGGCTGTGCTGTATCAATTCGGGCATCAATCCAAGAGCCTTCTTCTACCAGGTTGGCAAACATCCGGCAATGGCCTGTGGTGCGGGCGCGTTCGCTTATTATGCGGGCCTCCGGCAAATTTGTTTCGCGCATAGCAGTGCTCACTAACTCCTGACCCAACGCTTCAATCTCATCGGCGATAGCTCGTAAAAATTCGGCCTTTTTTTTCCCGCTAAGTTTTTTAAATGAAAGAAAAGCAACGTGAGCCTCCCGAAGCGCTGCGTCGACCTCCTTTGAAGTTGCATCTTTGTATTCCATAACCTTTTGCGTTTAATTCATCGATTCTGATCTTATAAGTTCGTTTGTAAAATCTCCTGAGTTCGGCCTATTGGCAATTCCGTCTCTGATAATTTTCAAAACGCGTTCACGTTCTTCGCCAATAAGTGTAAGTCGTGGAGCGCGTACTTGCTCTGATCCGATTCCAGCCTCCTGCTCCGCCAACTTTATGTATTGAACTAATTTTGGGTGGATGTCCAGTTCAAGCAGAGGCAAGAACCAACGATATATCTTTAAAGCCTCATCAATTTTCCTTTGTTTCACTAATTGATAAACTGCTACGGTTTCTTTCGGAAATGCGCAAACCAATCCCGCCACCCAGCCGTGAGCACCCATTAGCAATTCCTCCATAGCCAACGTATCTACTCCACACAAAATTTTAAACCTGTCCCCAAAACGATTGATCATTCGTGTAACGTTTGATACATCGCGTGTAGATTCTTTTACGGCTTGAATATTCTTTTCGGCAGCTAGTTCCTCAAACATATCGAGAGTGACTTCTATTTTGTAGTCTACCGGATTATTGTAGACCATAATTGGTAAATCAGTCGATTGGGCCACTGCTTTATAGTAAGCAACCGTTTCGCGGTGGTCCGATTTATATCGCATAGGCGGCAACATCATCAGGCCGTTGGCACCATGCTTTCCGGCTTCGTCTGCAAGCTTTATTGCATCCCGCGTACTGCCTTCGGCAATATTCATAACCACAGGTACCTTGCCGCTAACCTTTTCTACTGCAAATTTCACCAGCGAGAATTTTTCATCATTACTCAGCACGCTAGCTTCGCCGAGAGTTCCGCCAAGGATGATCCCGTCAACACCCGCGTTTAGCTGTGCCCTCAGGTTTTTTTCAAACAATGGGAAATCAATTTTATCGTCCGGGGTAAATTTGGTGGTTAATGCCGGAAAAACGCCTTTCCATTCAATAGTCATATCAGTTTCATGTTTAAGCATAACAAATGTAATAGCTAGGGGAGAGTAGACAGCACTAAATAATATCCGATACTGATACTATTTTGATATTTCATAATTTTATCGAATAGAATACGAAGAATGAAAGTAGTTGACTTTAAGGTGCCAAAAATTAAAAAAGAAGCCTTCCGCTTTCAGGAAGACAGTGGACGTCGGTTTTATGATCAGTTGCACCAGCACTCGGAGATTCAAATTATGTTGATTGTAAAAGGAGAGGGTACTTTGATAGCCGGTGATTATGTAGGCCGTTTTGGCGCGAACGACTTATTCGTGATTGGAAGTGGTCAGCCTCATGTGTTTAGGAGCGACAGGAGCTATTATGACCCGAAGAGTAAATTGATTGTGAAAGCTTTGTCTCTTTATTTTAATGAAGATTATCTAAGCGATTCTTTTTGGGAGCTTGATGAAATGAAGATGGTGCGCAAGTTCACAGCCCGGGCATTATTAGGAATGCGCGTAACGGGTAAAAATGGAATTGAAATCGGCAGCATGATTCACCAGTTAAAAAAGGCCCATGGCTTAAACCGACTAATACTCTTCTTTTCGGTTTTAAAGATGTTAACGGAAGCCAATAAGGCCCGACCATTAAGTATCTCATCCGATAATAGATTTAGACAAGAGGAAAGCAGGCGGATGAATTCTATTTTGTCATTTACTTTTAGTGAGAGTCACCGGCAGATTTATATCCGGGAGGTAGCTCGGGAAGCCAGCTTGTCCCCGGAGGCTTTTTGCAGGTATTTTAAACTACATACACGCAAGACTTACACTAATTTTTTAAACGAAGTACGTGTGAGCGAGGCTTGCAAAATGTTGATCAATAAAGATTCAACAATTGAGGACGTGTGTTATCAATGCGGCTTCTCGAATCTCTCCAATTTCAACCGGATTTTTAAACGAATTATTGGCAAGACCCCCTCTAAATACTGTGCTCAGTAGGTTAACATTCCTCTTGAAAATCTCCCGATTTTTTCTTAAACTTTGTATGTCGCGTTTTAAACCCCTGAGTTATGAATATGATAACCAAAGTAGAGGACTGGGGCAATTCTCACCGCCCTGGCTTCTTGGACTTCTTTCGTATTGTGCTGGGCTTGTATATCACTTATAAAGGGTTCAGCTTTCTCAACAATATTGAGAATCTGGAAATGAGCATTCAAGGTATGAACATGGCATATACTGGCGCTTCAATTGCGCATTACATAGTTTTTGCACACGTGCTCTGCGGGCCACTCATTGCACTTGGCCTGCTTACACGCATTATGTGTTTTGTTCAATTACCAATTTTGATCGGGGCAGTGATCTGGGTTAATTCGCCAAAAGGGTTTATGTCTCTCGGCAACCACATGGAACTTGAAATTTCTGTGATTGTACTTATAGGGCTTATCGTCTTTATTATTTTCGGAGCAGGTAAATTTTCTATCGATGAAAAGAGAAGAAAAGAAAAAGCCATGATGCACAAGACAGTTTAAGTCAACCCATCACAAAAGAAAAAGCCGCCCCTTGTTTGAGACGGCTTTTTATTCAAATTAAAAGGATTAAGCGTATTGGTTGAGCATTACTGGCATTACCAGCATGAGAATGTCTTCGCCTTTTTCTTTTTCGGCTGGGAAAATTACCCCTGCTTTATTGGCGGCAGACATATTCAATTTAATTTGGTCGGTATCGAGGTTGCTCAGCATTTCGATAAGGAAACGCGCATTGAAACCGATCTCAATATCTTCTCCTTCATGTTCGCATGAAAGGCGTTCGTTTGCTTCGTTAGAGAAGTCAAGATCTTCTGCGGAAACCTGTAGTTCGCTACCAGTGATTTTCAAACGTACCTGATGCGTAGTCTTGTTGGCATAAATTGAAATCCTTCGCAGTGACCCAAGCAATTCAGTCCGGCTGATTGTCATCTTGATAGGATTCGACGTAGGGATTACATTTTCATAATCAGGGTAGCGTTCATCGATCAACCGGCAGATCATACGGATATTCCCAAATTTGAAAAATGCATTACTTGCGTTGAAGTCAATACTCACATCGGTATTCTCGGTAGGCAATGTGGCTTTCAACAAATTCAATGCTTTGCGAGGGACGATTATCGTGTTTCCGTTTTCAGATTTAATATCCGTACGGCGATAACGAACCAAACGGTGACCGTCGGTAGCAACAAAAGTAGTGTTCTTGTCTCCAAGGTTAACATAAACACCCGTCATTGCAGGGCGCAGCTCATCGCTGCTGGTAGCAAAAATGGTATTGTTGATGGCGCGCGCCAAAACTTCAGTGGAAATATTAGCTGAAAAATCGCTTGACACTGAAGGAACTTTAGGGAAATCAGTGGCATTTTCGCCAGCTAATTTATAGCGTCCGTTGTCTGAGCTGATTTCTATGCTGTACGTAGATTCGTCAATAGAGAAAGTTACAGGCTGATCAGGAAGGTTTTTTAGCGTTTCCAATAAAATCTTAGCAGGCACTGCTATATTTCCTTTCTCTTTCGATTCGATGGTAATTTCTGTAATCATCGAAGTTTGCAAGTCCGAAGCCGTAACCGTCAGTTTACTTTTATCAATTTCAAAAAGAAAATTTTCGAGGATAGGTACAACCGGGTTAGTGGTAATTACTCCATTGATATTGGAGAGCTGCTTAAGCAAATAACTGGAATTAACGATGAACTTCATTGTAAATCAGTGGTTTGATGTTTTAACGAGGGGTAAAGGTAGAAAGAAAAAGGAATCCTGGAAACAAAATTCCCAGCCGAAAGACCAATCAATTCAGACATAAAAACATACCTTCAAAAAACTCTAATTTCCTATCTTCGAAAAAAAAATACTTATGAAAAACCTGATTGTCCCATTTTTTCTTTTGACAAATGTGGTTTTTGCCCAAACCAGCCTTGAGCAATTTCTAAGCTATCCGATAGAGTCCAGTTTTACGGCATCCGCTGACGGAAAAAATATAGCCTGGGTGATTAACGACCACGGCAAGCGTAATGTAATGATTAGAACCGGAACGGATTTGCCACGTGCGCTTACCGATTACCAGCAGGATGACGGACAGGAAATTTCACAATTAGCTTTTTCACCCAATGGCACAAAAATTATTTTTGTGCGAGGCGGCGGGGCAAACCGGCAAGGTCAAAACCCCAATCCTGCAAGTTTAACTGATGGAACTGAGCAGGTGATCTATTTTAAAGACCTTAGCTCTAAAAGCTTACCTTCAAAAATTACTCAAGGGCATAGCCCCATTTTTTACCCGGATGGACTGAAAATTCTGTTTGCGAAGGGAGGGCAAATTTATGAGACAGGATTGGATATTAACGCTGCTCCAAAGCAGCTTTTCGTGGCGCGAGGCAGCAATCATACTCCGAAATTTTCGCCACTAGGAAACGATGTGCTGTTCACTAGCGACCGAGGCGATCATAGCTTTGTTGGGATTTACAGTTTAGTCACAAAAAAAATCAAATGGGTTTCTCCTGACATTAGTAATGACGACTTTCCTGTCTGGTCAGCTGATGGGAAACAGGTTGCCTTTATTCGTACGGATGGTGCAAAAATTAATGAACAAAAGAATTATCTGGATGGCGAACGGTTTTCGATCTGGGTTGCCGATGCAGAGTCTCTGATTGGTAAGATGATTTGGAAATCTCCTTCAGACGACGGAGGCTTTGCACAAGGCACTCCAAAGCCACTGAGTTGGACTTCGGGTAATCGGATTTTATTTTATTCAGAGCATACCGGATGGAATCATATTTTTTCAATGAATCCAGATGGGGGTGACGTGAAAGATATTACACCCGGCGATGGGGAAGTTGAAACGTTTTGTTTGGATGCTGCAGGTCAAAATATTTATTTCGATGGCAACCGTGAAGATATTGATCGCAGACATATTTGGAAATCCAATGTTGTGAGCGGGACTCCAGTTGCGGTTACTACCGGAGAAGGCATCGAGATGTACCCCGCATTTGGCGGAGCAAATTTGTATTGCTTCCGGTCTACAATCAATTCTCCAAAAGTTTTGACGCGTATTGATGAGGTAAAAAAGGCGACGGTGCCGGTCAACATTATAAAAGCCGCCTCATTTTCGGCAGTTTCATTTGTAAAGCCTGAACAGGTCATTTTTAAAGCCGCTGACGGAACGACGATTCATGGTCAGCTATTCATTGACAGAAAGATTTCTGGCAAGCGAGCTGGTTTAGTGTACATGCATGGAGGCCCTCAGCGCCAGATGCTGTTAGGATTCCATTATGGTGATTATTATAGCAACGCTTATGCATTCAATCAATATCTAGCGAGCCAGGGTTATGCCGTCGTATCGGTGAACTATCGTGATGGAATTGGTTATGGCCGTGATTTTCGCAGAGCGCAAAACCAGGGACCGCGCGGAGCAAGTGAATATCAGGATGTAGTGGCGGCGGCAAAATTCTTACAGCTTTTGCCCGAAATTGATGGAACCAAAATTGGATTGTGGGGTGGCTCGTATGGTGGCTATTTAACTGCGATGGGCCTATCGCGAAATCCTGAATTATTTAAAGCCGGAGTTGATTTTCATGGAGTGCACGACTGGTCATTTGATGGGCAGGATGCCACCAATTTGTGGGGGGTGAATAAAAATGAAAAGGATTTGGCTTTAAAGTCATCACCAGTTTCTGACCTGTCAAAATGGAAAGCGCCTGTGCTGTTTGTTCATGGAGATGATGATCGTAACGTTAATTTTCAGCAGACAATTGATTTGGTAGAAAAGCTGCGTGATAAGAATGTGCCTGTTGAGTTACTGGTATTGCCCGATGAAATTCATTTCTTCCTTCGGTATGAAGACTGGACAAAAGCCTTCAACGCCTCCAAAGATTTTTTTGATCGGAAACTAAAGTAGTTAATGCCTAAGAAACTTGTAGCACTAACAGGTGCAGGTATAAGTGCGGAGAGTGGCCTCGCTACCTTTCGCGACTCTGGCGGATTGTGGGAAGGTTACAAAGTCGAAGATGTAGCAACACCCGAAGCCTGGAAGCGAAATCCTGAACTGGTTTTGGAATTCTATAATCAACGGAGGAAAAGCGCTCTCGCAGCCAAACCCAATCGCGGGCACGAAATCCTGGCCGAGTTGCAAGATGATTTTGATGTAACCGTGATCACGCAGAATGTTGATAATCTTCATGAACGAGCCGGCTCCACGAATGTGAAACACTTGCATGGCAGCTTGTTCGAGTCACGAAGCACTCTTGACCCCTCGCTTGTTTATCCAATCAAGGGCTGGGAACTAAATCTTGGCGATAAATGCGAACGTGGCTCACAACTTCGGCCCAACATTGTATGGTTTGGTGAAATGGTTCCCATGATGGACTTTGCTGCGAGAGTAGCGTCATTTGCAGACTTATTTTTGGTGATTGGTACTTCGATGTTAGTTTATCCTGCAGCCGGATTGATCAATTATGTGTCTCTTGAAGTACCTAAGTATATCATTGATCCTAGGAAACCGGACGTAGTAGCAACTCCAAGTACAAGCTTCATAACAGAGAAAGCAAGTGTGGGAATGGAAGTAGTAAAGAAATTACTTCTGAACGGACCTCGCTAGTCTAGTACTATGAACTTAGCAGAAGCCACCTGCGATCCCGAAGATATTCTTACAAGGTAAACCCCGGTTGGCATCTCGCTTCTCAGTAGCTCAACGGATGAAGCCCCGCTAAGGTGTTTAGAAGAGATAAGTGATCCCTGCAAAGAGTATATCTCAACTGTAATGTCACCGTCGTTAAAGTCTGAGGGAATAAAGATTGTGCTTTTATCCACTACAGGATTAGGAACAGGAGTGATATCATAGGAGGTACGATTTACAGTGATTTCAATAAGTTCTGAGTAGTGATTATGTCCATCAAAATCTACCTGATTCAACCGGTAATACGATTTCCCCTGAAAAGGAGAGAAGTCGATCGATTGATAATTGTGCGTTTGCGATGAAGTTCCGTTTCCTTTTATCAAACCTACTGCTTCAAAATCTACACCATCTTTGGTTCGTTCTATTATGAAATGATCATTGTTAAGTTCTGAGAGTGTGGACCAGGTTAGCTTCACCCATGAATTCATCAAGGTTGCATTGAAATTCACTAATTCAATAGGTAAGGGAAAATTACTATTGGCGAGAGTCCAGATGCCGAAACTATTAATTCCCGGCACTGTTGCAGATACTGAGGTATTGCTTTGTCCCGGAAAAGCAGGGTTCCAAAAATTGCCCGAGCTCCATTGCTGAGCCACCAGACTGGTTACTGTTCCCACTTCGCTGGTTGTGGCTGTGAATGTCATAGTAGCAGTAGGTATTGTGGTGGTTGCAGAGGTGGAGATAATCCAAAAGCGGTCCACAACATTGGCACTGTTATCTACGCCTTTAGCATTAATATCGGTGACTCCGCTGGGGTAGGGAGTATTATTAGCTATTGTACCGTAGGTTGCCGCACTTAGTATTGTACCAAAGTTTGCACCCGATGTAATGTTGAAAGTAAAGGGTATATATTCTGTAGAGCTTTTCCCAAAAGGGAAAAGGAAGCTTCCTGTTTGCCCGTTTATTGTCCACGCTACGGGTGCATAGGCGGAAGTTTGAGTTTCACTTTTTATGTATCCGGATGTTCTTGTTATTGCCGAAGTACTCTGATTGGTTACATTCAGTGTATTTCCGTTCAGGTCTAATCCGCCTTGCGTTAATGTCAGTACGCTTCCTACAGCAATTGATTTTTGAAGCTGAACAGTATTGGTGGAGGCTGCCGTATTCAATATCAAATTGGTGAATGAGTCAGCACCACTGCCGGAAATTATCTGAGGCTGGGAGACACCAGCTCCTGTAAAAGTGACAGAACTGTTGTTTAATGAAAACGTTCCGTTGTTAGTCCAATTTCCTCCAACGCTTATGCTGGATATATTCCCGTCACTAATAGCTGCTCCCGAATTTACCGTAACGTCTCTTGAAACTGTAATGGTTGAGGCTGGGGTTGCAGTTCCAGCCATAGTAGCACTGCCGGTTATTGTTAAGCTTCCAGCTATCGTGGTAGCTGCGTTGGTCATTGTGTAAAATTGACCGTTGCCTAGAATCAGGTTGCCGTAGGGGTGGACCAGCGGCGTGGTGCCATTACTTACAGAATAATTGAAAGTACCAAAAGGCGCTGTTGCGCCAAAATCAAAGGTTCCAAAACCTGTCAATCCTACAGTTCCGCCATTGACTAGGAATGTGGCTCCGGGAGCAATCTGAAAAGTGCGTGTTCCTCCACCTGTGATCGCCAAATTGGAGGTGAGAGTACCAGCCTGGATTTTTAGGTCACCTGTAAAATTTGTATTCGATAAAGCGGTTGATGCCGGATTTGTGGTTGAGAGCAGAGTTGTGCCAGAGGGATTATTACACAATATTGTACTGTAAACCCAGGCTGCTGTCGTATTGCTTGCAGGAATAATAATCGCCTGAGTTGAAGTGCTTCCATTGAAATTGAATGTGCTTGCTCCAGCAGTAGCGGGCGCCTTTAGCGTTCCCCGATTACCAGTATAATTGAATGAGCCACTCATATTAATCTGGCCTGTTCCACTATTATCGAGCACGGAGGTCGCTTCAAATCCATTGGTAGCTGCTGTGCTGAATGTAATATTCGTAGCACTAAGCGATCCGCTTGTCAGCACAACCTTCGCAATTTTTGTAACGGTAGCTGTCGCATTTCCGATTATTAATGCAGTACAAGAGGCACTTCCGCCATTAATATTCCATGCATTGGTTATAACTGCGGTTGTGGGGTGATTAATGGTAACACTTGAGCTTACGGTAAGTGAGTTGGTTGTTAAATGAGTTAGACTATGAGCGGTGGCGAGTGACGTGAACGTGACTGAATAAGCTGTTGCATTTACATCCACCTGAATAGTAGTTGTAGCTACATTGTTTGAATTCCCGATAACCACAGCATCTGTGGCAGTTGGAACGTGTTCACGTCCGTAGGTGGCCCCGCCCGGAGCAGTACTACTCTCAGCAACAGCAGATAACGTTAGGCTAGTGTTACTGGCGATACTTGCAACAGTTCCAATTATTGTGGTGGGGGCTGCTTGCAACATGATAATGTCATTTACGGCGAGCTCGGTTAAGAATAGTGTGCCGGTGCCGGTAACAGTAGTGCTCACTGTGCTTGTAGCAATACTCCCTGTTCTGGTTTGAATCCAGGTGGCTGCAACACTCCAGTTCTGAGTGCCTGTTAGTCGATTAATCACTGTAGATGGTATCGAACCCGATTCGCCAATTTGAAAATGCCTTGTATTACCGGCAGCAGGAACAGCAATAGCTGCGGCGGCAGTAAAACCTGTGTTGGTCGGGGTCCCATTCGGCGAGGCCGGATTAGCCCAGGTTAATGCAGCTGGATCAAGTAATACATACATAAAATTGGCCGGGGTTGCCGCGCCATCTACATCAGTAGAAGCATAAGTAAACTGCGGAGTGTAGGTAATATTAGCGCCCGTATTTGCAAGCGTCCAGTAGCGATTCACACTTTTAGCAGAGTTGATTAGCGAAGAGCCAATGTTAGGGTCGTCTGTGGCCGTGGTGGAAGCTGTTAAAGACCCACCCGTGCTTATCGTAAGACTTGTAAGGACCAGTGGTGAATAGACAGTTCCGTTACCAATTTCAAAAGTGAGGGAACAGGATCCACAAGTGTTTATGTTCTTTTGAAAGTTTCCGTCTACAAAACCGGCGACCTGAGAAACAGTAGCAGAATTGGCAGTAATCATTGTGTTTGATCCTGTAATGATTCGTCCGGATGTGAGTGTGAGCGAAGCAGTTACCGTTGCATTGGCGGCCAGTGTTACACCGTTCGAATTATTAATTGTAAGATTCGGAAACGATACAGCGGCCGTGCCACCCATTTGCTGACCAGTGCCAGTGGTAAAAGCAACAACGCTAGACACATTGGTAGTAAGCGTTCCTCCATTAACTGTCCATGAGCCGCTTGTTCCGTTCACGGTAATTGTCTGTGAGGAGTAATTAAGTGTGCCGCTTGAAATAAGGAAACTTCCAGTGGTGAGATTGTTTGCCAGCGTAGTTGAGCCTGTCGATGAGTATGTGGTTGTTCCGGCAACAGTCATGACAGGATTACTTGTCATAACAGCGGCAGAAGAGATCGTCAGATTACCGCCTATTGCAGCAACGTTGGACATATTAGCAGAACATCCTGCTGTCCCGTTGATAAGAATATTCTGATAAGGAAATGTAGCGCTGCTTTTCAATGTCTGAGCAGCAGTTCCGTACAAACGAATGGTAGTGCCAGATGCAAACGAATTTGATGTTCCTGTAAGCTCCGGTAAGTTCACTGCCGTTTTTGAAATGCTGATTTGGCTTGTGCCAGTCATGGTAATACTTCCGCCACCATTCAGAGTATTTGCTACTACATCTAACACTGTCGTTGACGAAGTTTTTAAAATATTATTGACAACAGTAGCGCCAACTAATGATTTAGTTCCCGAAGTAGAGGTAGTCAATTTATCATAAGTGGTGGCAAAAATGTTTTGAGCACCGGCATACGCATAATCAACTTCATTGGTAGAAGTAGAAAAATTGATTGTCCCAGAAGTTAAAGTGACCCCGGTGTTTGGCGATAGGATTTGAAGGTATCCGCCATTGCCATTTATAAATGAGCCTGAAGCGTTATTGACAACAAGACCAGCAGCGGCCGCATTAATTAGAGATAAGGAGCCTTGATTGGTTACAGTAGCTGCAGCAGTTATACTCAGCTGGTTCATCCCAATTACATTGGTACCTGTGTAGGTGTAGCTGCCGGCTATATTTACAGTATAGGTTCCCTTATTGGCTGCCGGGGCTGCCCATAGGCTATTATTGATAATGCTACAATTTAGTACCAGGTTTTCACCGACCAGGTTTCTAAATTCGCCATGAAGGAAATTGGTAATGGTACCATTAAATGTTTTAGTACCGGAATTGAAAGTAGAGATATTAAGTGTTCCGCCAATGCTGGTTGCTCCGCCAATCGTCAAAACGCAACTGCCAATAGTTGATACGGCTCCGGCTGCTCCGCTGTTAACCGTGAAGCCTCCTGTAACATTGAACCCGCCTGTAGTATTAAAACCATCAAGAGTACCTCCGTCAGTAATATTCAGCGTATTTGCGCTCACTACTACTGCAGCAGTTGGCTGCCAGGTGCCGGTTGAACTGATATACACATTTCCAAGTGAAATTCCGTACCCTCCTGAACTAGATCCAAATGTACCATTCACGGTAAAATTCCTTGCTAAGGCTTGAGTCACAGTTACCTGAAGGAAACTGGGATTTTGGGATGCCGGAACGATGAAATCTCCCTGAAGGCTTAAAGTCCGATTGGTGTTACCACCGACAATAACACTGGTGCCATTCATGGTCATAGTGCCATTGACGGTGAGTGTCAAATTGTTGGCATTGATCGTAACGCTATTGCCTCCATTAACTGTTATATTGTTAACTGAGGTATTGATAGTAACTGTGATATTATGATTAATGATTACGTTGTCCGTAGCGAGCGGCTGACTGCCTACTGGTGTACCTGAAACATAAGTCCAGGTAGAATTCTGATTCCATTGGCCACTTTGAAACGTTTGATAGGTCGCCTGACTGTAGGCAGTGCTCGTGCAAAGCAATAGAATGCACGCCAAAAGGAGAGTTTTGCTAAAAGCCATAACTACAGAGTTGTAGGCAAAATTAGGTTAAAAAAAATCAATTTCACCATAACCTAACCTGTCACATAAAGATGTGATCCTGCAGATGGCAAAAGTAACCTTCATAAGAAGCTCCGACTAACTGATCTTCTTGAAGATTGCGGTTGCATTGTGTCCACCAAAACCAAAAGTATTGCTCATCGCGACATTCACTTTACGGTTCACATTTTTGCCAAGCGTAAAGTTCAATGAGCCTGCAATTTCCTCATCAATATTTAGCGTATTGATAGTGGGAGGGATGATGTCATTCTTTACAGCAAGTATTGACGCAATCGCTTCGATGGCTCCCGCTGCTCCAAGCAAGTGCCCGGTAGCTGATTTTGTCGCACTGACATTAAGGTGTGCCGCATTCGCCCCAAATAGCCTTACCATAGCTTTTGTCTCACTGATATCACCAAGAGGGGTGGACGTGGCATGAGCGTTGAGATAATCAATGTCTTGCGGCTGCAGGCCCGCATCGTCAAGAGCTTCCTGCATGCCAAGCAAAGCGCCCTCTCCTTCAGGATGCGTTCCTGTGAGATGATAGGCATCTGCACTCATGCCACCGCCGGCTACTTCTGCATAAATTTTTGCTCCGCGTTTTATCGCGTGCTCATACTCTTCCAAAACCAAAGCGCCTGCACCTTCGCCCATTACAAATCCATCACGATTTTTATCAAATGGACGCGAAGCTGTGGCAGGGTCATCATTTCTGGTGGAAAGCGCCTTTGATGCATTAAATCCACCAATGCCAGCTTCGTTTATTGCGGCTTCAGATCCACCGGTAATGATGATGTTTGCTTTTCCCCAGCGTATATAATTGAAAGCATCAATAATAGCTGTTGTGGACGTAGCACAAGCAGAGATTGTTGTAAAGTTGGGGCCCATAAAGCCGTACTTGATCGAAATCCAGCCCGAAGCAATATCAGCAATGACCTTAGGAATAAAGAATGGATTGAAGCGCGGAGTACCATCGCCTTTGGCAAACTCCATTACCTGTTCCTGAAAAGTCTGGAAGCCACCATTACCCGATCCCCAAATCACACCAACTCTTCTTTTATTAATACTATTTAAATCGAGCAGCGAATCTTTAATAGCTTCATCCGCAGCCACCATTGCGAATTGAGTAAACTTATCCATTTTACGCAGCTCAGGACGATCGAAGTATTTCTCAAATTCAAACCCTTTGATTTCGCAGGCAAACCGCGTTTTAAATTTCGAAGCATCAAAATGAGTAATCGGTGCTGCTCCACTTTTCCCTTCAATGAGGTTATTCCAAAAGTCTGAAAGATTATTTCCTATCGGGGTGATTGCACCCAAACCCGTCACAACTACTCTTTTCTGATTCATAATTTAAATAATTAGTCTTTAAGTCCTTTAATAACCTCATTTCGAATAGTATAAAAATCTTCTTCATTGGTGAGCCGCGAAAGTTGAAGCGCTGCCAGCATATTGGTAATTACCATTAGCGCTTTTGTTCTTGGGCTGCACTGAAAAGAAAACACACCACTTGTTTTACCTTCGTCGAGTATGGTTGTAACCCAGTTTAAAATCTCATCGGCGAAAGTTTTAAGTTCGTTAGCAATTTTTAAATCCACGGTATTCAAGTCGGTAGCTAATGACCCAACAAGACAAACATGTCCTTCTGATTTGATCGTTGTATAAATCAAAAGAAATGAGTTTAGCTTGTCAATTGGACCCTTCGTAGAGGTTGACTCAATTAATGAATGAAGCTTTTGCCGGTGAGCTTCCAAAATTGAAATGCCCAAATCTGTTTTAGTCGGAAAGTGATAATGAACTGACGCATTCTTGATTTTCATCTTTTCAGAGATGTCATAGAAGCTAAAAGCATTAAAGCCTTTACTGCGGATCAGTTGATCACCTAATTGTATGATAGTTTCCCGGGTTGACATCTGTGCAAATATAACTACCTATTAGTAGGTAGGCAAATCAGCAACAAAATTAGCCTTTAGATGTCCAGCCACTCTCGCCAAGTAGTGGCACGAAGGCGAATTGATTAAACTCCTCTTTTAGAAGCTTTCCTGCACTCTTATGGATCTTTAGCATTTTTTGTGATTCACGGTCGCCAACAGGAATTATTAGTATTCCTTTTTCGGTTAATTGATCTGTCAGTGCCGAAGGAATTACTGGCGCTCCCGCCGTTACGATGATTTTGTCAAATGGTGCTTTGGCAGGTATTCCTTTCGATCCATCACCATAAAAGAAATAGGGATTATACCCAAATGAGGGCAGGAAAGCCTTTGTCTTTTCGTACAGTTTTCTGTTGAACTCAATAGTATAGACTTTTGCTCCTAATTCAAGAAGAATGGCTGCCTGATAACCAGAGCCTGTGCCGATCTCCAGCACCTTTTGCCCTGGCTTTACTTCCAGTTTTTCGCTTTGAAATGCTACCGTGTAGGGTTGAGAGATTGTCTGGCCTTCGCCAATAGGAAACGCCTTGTCTTCATACGCATGAGCGAGCAGCGCATCATCAAAAAAAACGTGCCTTGGTACCTTCCCGATGGCTGCCAAAACTGCCTCGTCGGTTATGCCTTTCTGGCGCAACTTTTTGACCAATTTATTCCTTAATCCGCGCTGCTTATAATTGTCTTCAAGCATGTTGAAATGCTCATTTTTGCTTAAAAAAAGGCATTTTTAATGATAAAATAAAGTTTTTCAGTTTTCTTAGGAAAATTGAAATTGAACCCTCTACTTTGGGGTTCTCAAAAGCACAGTAAACCTATTTTGCCATAGCGTTAAAACTGTGTAGCCTGATCCCAACAGTAGGAGTGGTTAATCCCACCCGCTACTGTATGGGCAGGTAAATTCTCTGAACCTTCCAGCCCTATTTTTTCCTCTGAATTGCCTTTTTTGCGGCCGCTACAATATTGTCAGGACCTAGTCCATACTTCTTCAATAATTGAGTTGGCGATCCGCTTTCACCAAAGCTGTCATTTACTGCAACCATCTCCAGCGGAGCCGGAAAGAAACGTGACAATACCTGAGCCACACTGTCGCCAAGACCGCCATTAATTTGGTGCTCCTCGCACGTTACAGCGCATTTGGTCTTTTGTACAGATTCTAAAATTGCTGGTACATCGAGCGGCTTAACGGTATGAATATTAATGATCTCGGCATTGATACCCTGTGCTGATAATATTTCTTCGGCTTCTATTGCATGCCAAACCAAATGACCACATGCAAAAATGCTTACATCTTTTCCTTCAATCATTTTGTCGGCCTTGCCAATTGTGAACGGCCTGTCGCCGGTGAAAATCGGCCAGCTTGGGCGACCAAATCTTAAGTAAGCGGGACCAACATGTTTCACCAAGGCAAGCGTTGCAGCCTTAGTCTGGTTGTAGTCACAGGGCACAATCACGGTCATGCCCGGCAACATTCTCATCATGCCAATGTCTTCCAGTATTTGATGAGTCGCTCCGTCTTCGCCTAGTGTGACACCTGCATGCGAAGCGCAGATTTTTACATTTTTATTAGAGTAAGCAATCGATTGGCGGATCTGATCATAAACCCGACCTGTAGAAAAATTTGCAAACGTTCCGGTAAACGGAATTTTTCCGCCGATTGTCATTCCTGCCGCAATGCCCATCATGTTGGCTTCGGCAATGCCAATTTGAAAAAACCTTTCGGGGAAATCTTTTTTAAAGGCATCCATTTTGAGTGAACCAGTGAGGTCGGCACACAAGGCTACCACGTTTTCATTTTGTTTACCCAATTCGTGCAGCCCTGCACCAAATCCAGAGCGGGTATCTTTTTTTTCTGTAAATGTGAATTTTGTCATGACCGACTTTCCTTTGTTAATGACTTGTTAAAACAAAAAATACCCCATTTGTTCTACAAACCCTTTCGGGGATTTGCCCGTAAAAGTTTTTAATCCAAATTCTATGCAAGAAACCAAAACGATCGACGGCAAATTAATTTTCTGGATCATTGTGGCTGTTTTACTTGCGATTGTTCCGTGGTTTGTTTGAGATTTCTCAATAATCTCCGATCGTTTCCTCTAGTTGATCCAAGGCCTTTTTCAACTCTTCGTCATTAGGTGCAACACCGTGCCACTTGTGCGAACCCATCATATAATCAACACCAAATCCCATCACGGTTTTCATCAGGTTCATTACCGGTTTCCCTTTGCCGGTTAGTGACTTCGTATGATCGAGCGCCTTGATGACTTCCTCAATTTTATTTCCCTCAAATTCATTTACAATCCAACCGAAAGATTCCCACTTGGCTTTCAAATCCAGTAATGAGAGAATTTTGTCTACAGGCCCGTCGATTTGCTGGCCGTTATAATCTATGGTAGCAATCAGGTTATCAACTTTGTTGTGCGGTGCGTACATTGCGGCTTCCCATACCTGGCCTTCCTGCTGCTCTCCATCACCCATCAGTACAAACACCAATTGATTGTCTTTGTTTAATTTCTTTGTCTGCGCTGCACCAATAGCCACAGACAAGCCTTGTCCCAAAGAGCCCGACGCGATACGAATACCCGGAAGATGCTCGTGAGTGGCAGGATGGCCTTGCAGTCGTGAATTGATTTGGCGGAATGTCGCTAATTCTTTCACATCAAAATACCCTGAGCGCGCCAGTGTCGCGTACCAAACCGGTGAGATATGACCATTGGACAAGAAGAATAAATCTTCGCCTTGCCCATCCATATTAAACTTCGGATTGTGTTTTAGTAAATGAAAATACAAGGCTACAAAATACTCGGTGCAGCCCAGGGAACCGCCCGGATGCCCACTCTGGCAAGCATGCACCATGCGCACGATATCTCTGCGAATTTGAGTAGCTAGTTTCCTTAGTTGAACGAAGTCCGGCTGATTTGACATGAAGAAAAATTTGCCCGAAGATATGAACTTAGGAAATCCGGCCTATAGTCAGCTGGTTTTTTATTTACAATGATGATTTTAAGTCAGCCAGGAACCATTTGCTATTTTCTTTTCTTCGAAACTTTCTTGACTGGTTTTTTCGAGACTTTCTTTGGAGCCTTTTTAGCTGGTTTCGCTTTTGCCAATGGAGACTTCGCTTCACCTAATATCTGTTGGGTATGGTTTGCAGTATCCACTTTTTCAATCACCTCAGCAAGGATTCCATTTTCATCAATAATGAAGGTGATTCGTGCAGTGCCCATGTATTTCCTGCCATACATCGACTTCTCTACCCATGTTCCATACTTTTCATGAAGGGATTTGTTAGTATCTGCCAACAAGCGGAAGGGCAGTTTTTCTTTTTCAATAAACTTGCGATGCATTTTTTCGTCATCAGTGCTCACACCAAGCACTTCGTAGCCTTGTTTCTGCAATAGTTTGTAATTGTCGCGCAGGTTGCAAGCCTCGGTGGTGCAACCGGGAGTCATGTCTTTCGGGTAAAAGTAGAGGACTACTTTCTTTCCTTTAAAATCGGAGAGCTTTACCTCCTTGCCATCCTGATCAGTTGTAGTAAAATCGGGAGCCTTCATGCCAGCAGTAAGTGCCATAATCGTAAGATTTAAAGTATTTTTTGTGTGTATATTTTTTCGTTTCCGAGCTTGTCTTTCACTTTCAATTCAAAGTCACCTTGCAATGGTTTCGATTTGTCGAGCCGCTCCGATTGCAAAATTCCTGTTTTATAATCGTATTTCATCAGAAGCCATTGACCATTGACCGATGCTTCGTAGCTCGCAATACCCGATAAGTTATCAATAATACGAAAACGCGCCGATGCTGAGTTGCAATGTATCCTATGCACGACAGGAGCGATTGAATCCTTCAGTAAGATAAAATCACCAAGTTTGGATGTATTGAATTTGATTTTACCGTTTTGCCAACGACCCCCCACAAATTCATATAGCCTTCCTTCAATATGATAGACCGAGACTTTTGCATCCTCAGTTTGTGTTGTTGGTTTTAAAATGATTTCCACGGAATCGTTTAAAGGCTCTGTATTCCGGCCGATTGAAAAAACCTCGGGCTTGTTCTTGTCGCTTTTAGAAAGGTTAAAAAACAAAGTATCATACAAAGAGCTAGGCCTGAAACGAATGTCTGCCAGATCGCTGTAAAAAGTGTATTGTGTTCCCGACGGGATTTTGTCGATAACATCAAACCTGATATTCCCCTGACAGGTCTGTGCTGAGTCTGGAATGTTTTTTTGTAAGTCGATAAGGTAAACCTGCTGACTATTATCCAGATAACTGGGCTCAAGTTGCGTTGGGCTTCCTTTTTCAAAAAAAACAATTTTGCCTTTAGGTCCACATGGCCTTACCCGTAAGGTCATTACGTTTCCAAAAATGTCATACTCATAAGGTTTCGTCAGGACAGGCATAGGCGCCAACGTGGATGAACCTGGCAATAACCTCATGCGAATGTTACTTTCGTTGCCATAAGTGTCTTTCAAATTTATCTGAACAATTGAAGGTTTGTCAGAGATATTTATTTCGCCTCGGTTGA
>Ga0206902_10126_pt1 | contig 20334 bp, 17 predicted proteins | sample Alteio_BWOrgHeat_44_FD_153242 | JGI IMG/M metagenome (GOLD analysis project Ga0206902, IMG submission 153242) | Enriched cells from forest soil in Barre Woods Harvard Forest LTER site, Petersham, Massachusetts, United States -... | ecosystem: Environmental > Terrestrial > Soil > Temperate forest >... | reverse complement strand
CAACTTATTGCAAAAACTCGTTTGGCAAAATTACTGAGTGTATTTCGTAATAAAGACGCAGTTAATCAAGATATATTAATTGATATACTATTGAAAGTTTCTGAAATGATTTGTGAATTACCGATCATTCAAGAAATGGATATCAACCCACTCATTATAAATGATAAAGAAGCAATCGCTGTTGATGCTAGAATTATTATTAATAATGCTAAGATTGCAAAGATTCCCAATACGCACATGGCGATTTGTCCTTATCCCAACTACTTGATAACAGCTTGTCAATTAAGTGATAGTACTAAAGTTACTATTCGCCCCATTCGGCCGGAAGATGCAAAATTAGCACAAGATTTTATCCAGCAGTTATCACCGCAGTCTAAATATTTGCGTTTTATGGAGCATCTACAGGAATTATCATTAAATATACTCATACGCTTCACACAAATTGATTACGATCGTGAAATGGCACTTGTTGCAACCATCAAGGATGGCTCTAAAGAAATGATTATCGGTATTGCGAGATATATAACTAATCCAGATTTTCAATCCTGTGAATTTGCTTTAGTTGTTGCCGATGCATGGCAAAAAAAAGGACTTGGCTATCATTTAATGGTAAATCTAATCGAGGTAGCGAAGGCGCAACATTTAAAGGGTATGACAGGAGAGATTTTATCTTCCAATACGGCAATGCTTACATTGGTTAAAAGTTTAGGATTTGCTATTAAGACTAATAACGATGATCCGCAAACCCATATTGCCAGCGCGTTGCTCATCTAACAGCTTTTCCCGCTCTCCTTGCAAAACCTTGTAGAGCAGAGTTTGTTCTTTCGCAGACCTTATGTGCACATGGAGGTGTGCCAATAGCGCCAGGATGACTTTATGCGTGTCTGCGAACGGTACCCATAAACTCTCCACTCCGACACTGAATTTTAATCGCGGAATGGCCAAGTGGCGCTTCTACATAACACAAACTAGTATCTAACTACACGGAAGATAATGCCTTAGAGATAACTCGCAAACGTTCTGGACATTCAGGATGATTAATTTCTGCATTATGCAGCAAGCAGTCAGGATGAGATATGATAGCAATCATATAATTCTCTCAAGATCATAACATGCAATTGAGACAAACGTGACTATAATCACTTCCTAACGATCTTTGCCTGTGTTAGCAATCCCTTGACATATATATCATAATCAATCAAGCCATAACTTGCTTCAATCTGCTGTGTGATACTTGCTCTTTGTTCAGGATCTAAGGCTCGCAACTCACCATCATGAATTGCTTTAAGCCGTATTATGATGTAATTACCACTTAAGTTGCTGCGCCCTATTTCATCGCCAACACGCGGCACATCAAAAGCTAGTTCATTAGTAAATCCAGGTGCTTTATCAGAGTCACGCTTTGCACCCGTCACCAGCTGCCAATGTATATTATTTGTTGCCAATATAGCATCCTGTTGTTTTATGTTATGTGCTGCTTGTATAATCTTATCACCAACCTGTTTTGCTTGTGCCTGTGCTTGCTCATCTGCTAATTTTTGCGCTATTAAAGTACGCACTTGCGTATAAGTTTTCTCCTTAGCTGGTACATGCTTGGCAATACGAATTACCACAACACTGTCATTATCAATCTGTATTGGCTCACTATTATTAGCCAATCCAAGTACATCATGACTAAATGCCATAGATATAACCGACTTATTTTGCGCCAAACTATCAACCCCACCTTGACGTGAAAACATTTTGCTATGCTCAATTGGTAACTGTAATGCTTCAGCTGCAGAGCTTAGTGAATCTGGTGTTTGGTAAGTTAAATCAGACAATTTTTCTAAGCGACGCGCATATTCAGCTTGCGCAAGATCGGTTAACAGTTGTGTTTCAATTTCACTTTTCACAGCATCAAATGACTTCAGTGTCGCTGGCCGAGATGCCACTAATTTAAAAATCTCATAACCATAACGTGACTTAATAGGAGGTGATATTTGACCAATAGTTGTTAAGTCAGCTAGCTCTTTATCTAACTCAGACTGACCTGCCACAATCCAAGATGACATAACACCGTATTTCGCAGATGTAGACTTGTCATCAGATAATTCTTGCACTTTTACATTAAATTGACTTGGATTTTTTACTAACTCTTTATATGTATGTACTGCCAATTTTTTAATATTTTTTTCTTCTTCTGGAGTCGCATCTGCCGGAATTTTAAATAAAATATGCGCTACCTGTTTTTGTGATGGTTGCTGGAAATCAGTTGGGTTATCATCATAATAACGTTTTACCTGTTGCTCTGATAATTTAATAGTACTTTTCACATCAGGCATAGCAAGCCGAATATAGTCCACACTCACCTGCTCTTCAGATAAAAACTCTTTCTTATGTGCTTTGTAATAATTCAAAATAGCAGACTCTGGCACGTGACTCACTTGTAGAAATCGTTTAGCGGGAATTTCCAGATAATCATAGTCACGAGTTTGTAAATATAATTTTACAAAGCGATCAATCTCATCAGGTAAAGCAAAAGATGTTCCAATAAATGCAAAACGTTGCTGATTCAGCAGCATACCTTGCTCTACTTCTTTCTGAAACGCTTCTGGTGTAAATAACGCGCCACTTAAAGTATGCTGATAACGATCCGCTGAAAAATGGCCATCTTGCTGAAACTGCGGAATTTTAACTATAGCCGCATTAGCCTGTGCTGGCGTTACATCAAAACCACTAATTCGAGCACCTTGGACACTAACCAAGTTAGTTATCATCTCATCTATAATCTGTTGTTGTAGCTTGTTTTCACTTGCTGCAGTCATACCAGCTGGATCACGTAATTGACGAGCACGACGGAAATTTAACTCAACATCTTGTTTACTAATAGATTGGGAGTTCACATCTACTGCAATATCAGAGTCAGCATTCGCGCGCATATAATAATCAATGCCGAAAAACAAAAATGTCACCGCCACAAGGCCAACAATCACCCAAGCAACTAATCCTTGGATCCGTTCATTTAACTTTTGCAACATATTAAGACTATCCATCAATGTTGGATATTAAACAGGCTATAAGGTTTTTCATCCTGAAAAAACCTTATGCTCTGTCCAATGAATTTTAGTGCCCTATAAAAAACGCGCCATTTGGCGCGTTATACTGGCGGAGTGGACGGGGCTCGAACCCGCGACCCCCGGCGTGACAGGCCGGTATTCTAACCAACTGAACTACCACTCCAATTTATGATGGGTGCTGCAGGGATCGAACCTGCGACCCTCGCCTTGTAAGGGCGATGCTCTCCCAGCTGAGCTAAGCACCCAAAAACTTCTTCAGGATCAGTTAACCTTACCTATTGTTTTACTGCTTCTTTTAAAGATTTACCTGCTTTAAATTTCGCAACACGAGAAGCTTTAATATTGATCACTTTTCCTGTTTGTGGGTTACGTCCAGTTCTAGCAGATCTATTGCTAGTAGCAAAGGATCCAAATCCTGGCAAAACAATCTGGTCACCATTTTTTAATACTGTCGTGACTGTCATCATAAATGTATCAAGCACACGATTAGCATCAACTTTAGTCACACCAGCACCACTAGCGAGCGCAGCTACCAATTCACTTTTATTCATCTTGTCCCCTTCAGTATAGAGTCCTTTACGCCAAGCTGATTAAACCAAACTAATACATCTCAGTCAAGCTATCAGCACATTCATCAGCCATGAAAACAATGACGAGAATATACAGCGTATTACTACGCATGTAAATCCTTATCATAATATTTTTTCACATTTTTATTTTGCTCCACAATCACCACCATTTGCAAGCCCCTACATAGCTTAATCATAAAAAAATTATATTTAGTTAATGGTAGGAGTTAAAATTTTGAGCTGAATATACGAACAGTGGTCGTTAAACATAGTTTGTGCTAAAAAATGGGAAGTTATTACGCTCGTCTTTGAGAGGCCTTCCAAGCCATTTGCAGTGAGGAGGACAAAAGCGCCTATCTCCGGAACTGTAAATTGGCTTGGACAGCCTCTCAAAGCCTGTTTAGGCCAATGGATTACTATCCAAGGCAATACTTAAAACCTCTTCAATGGTGTCAACTGGATGTATTGTTAATTTTTTTAATACATTCTCAGGAATTTCCGTTAAATCTTTCTTATTCTCTATAGGAATAATAACATGTTTAATGCCACCACGTTGCGCTGCTAATAATTTCTCTTTCAAACCACCTATAGGTAAAACTTGCCCGCGTAAAGTGATTTCACCAGTCATAGCAACATCAGCTTTCACAGGGATTTTCTTTACTACTGACACTAAGGCAGTGCACATACCAATACCAGCACTAGGCCCATCTTTAGGAGTTGCCCCTTCTGGAACGTGCACATGAAAATCATGTGTCTCAAAAAAGTCATCAGATAAACCAAGCACCACCGAACGGCTGCGTACTACAGTCATAGCTGCATGGATAGATTCCTGCATCACTTCCCCTAACTTACCAGTATGCAGTACTTTACCCTTACCTGACATCATAGATGCTTCTATTGTTAATAACTCACCACCCACACTAGTCCAAGCAAGCCCTGTAACCTGCCCCACCTGATCATGAGTTTCTGCTAAACCATAACGATAGACTTTTACACCTAAATATTTTTCAATACTGTTGCGATTAATAATTATTTTTTTCGAACGTTTACTAGAAATTAACTCTTTAACCACCTTACGACATAAATTTGCAATCGCCCGCTCAAGATTACGTACACCAGCTTCACGAGTATAATAACGAATGATTTCTTGAATAGCGCCACTGCGAATTTCCAATTCAGAAGTTTTTAAGCCATTTAATTTCATTTGCTTCAAGATCAAATAATTCTCAGCAATATGTATTTTCTCATCATCCGTATATCCAGCTAAGCGAATAACTTCCATTCTATCCAGCAATGGTGCAGGGATCTCCAGTGAATTTGCTGTAGCAATAAACATCACATCACTTAAATCATAGTTCACTTCTAAATAATGGTCATTAAAAGTATGATTTTGTTCTGGATCTAACACTTCCAACAAAGCAGCAGCAGGGTCACCACGAAAATCCATGGCCATTTTATCTACTTCATCTAACATAATCAGTGGATTTTTTACCTTGGCCTGACATAATTTTTGAATAATCTTACCCGGCATAGAGCCAATGTACGTTCTACGATGCCCACGAATTTCTGCTTCATCACGCACACCACCAAGAGCTATACGAATAAAAGTTCGTCCAGTAGCATTAGCAATTGACTGCCCTAATGAAGTCTTACCAACACCAGGCGGCCCTACCAAACAAATGATTGGACCTTTGATACGTTTTACGCGCTGCTGTACAGCCAAATATTCAACAATGCGCTCTTTCACTTTCTCTAAGCCATAATGATCACGATCTAATAATTGTTGTGCTTTATTTAAATCAAACTGAATCTTATTTCTTTTTTTCCATGGAACATTTAACATCCAATCTAAATAATTACGAATAACCGTTGCTTCAGCTGACATAGGTGGCATTAATTTTAATTTATTCAATTCAGCTTTAGCTTTAGTAAGAGCCTCCTTAGGCATCCCAGCATTCACAATCGCCTTTTCTAATTGCTCAATCTCACTACCTTCTTCTGATACTTCGCCGAGTTCTTTTTGAATGGCTTTCATCTGTTCATTCAAATAATACTCACGCTGACTTTTCTCCATTTGGCGTTTTACACGACCTCTTACTCTCTTCTCAACCTGCAATAAATCAATTTCACCCTCTATCACTGCCATTAAACGTTCTAATCGCGTGCCAATATCTAGAATTTCTAATAAGTCCTGTTTATCTTCAATCTTTAATGATAAATGTGCAGCAATTGTGTCTACCAAACGACCAGGATCATCAATCCCAGATAAAGAACTTAATACCTCTAATGGCAATTTTTTATTTAGTTTTATATATTGCTCAAATTGTGACATCAGAGAGCGCGTCATAATTTCTACTTCTTGCACGCTAAACACTTGACTGACTTCCTCAATCAAAGCAACTGAAGCTGCTAAGTAATCATTATTATTTAAATACTCTATAATACGAACACGTTGCTCTCCCTCAACTAATACTTTTACAGTGCCATCAGGTAATTTTAGTAACTGCAATACACTAGCGCTTGTCCCCATCATAAATAAATCACTAGATGATGGCTCATCCTGAGATGATTGACGCTGAGCAACCAGTACAATACGTTTATTTTCTACCATCGCAGCTTCTAATGCTTTGATAGATTTTCCTCTACCAACAAATAGTGGAATCACCATATGTGGATAAACTACAACATCTCGCAATGGTAATACAGGTAGATTAGATAGGTCTGGTACTGCCTCATTGTGAGGCGCTGCAATTTCACTAGACATAATGTAACTACTCACTCCGCACTTTAGTTCGGCCATATTGTGTTTATATCCGAGCCACAGCTCGGATCATGAAACTATATAACCGTTCTCCAAGATTTTAATTTATCCCCTGAGCAGATACAACATAATGCTCCCTTAGGCTCCAGCGGCAGATTGCTTTACATCATCATTGCCATAAATCAATATAGGTTTGCTATCATTTTTTACTACAGATTCATCTACCACGACTTTTGTCACTCCATCTAATGATGGAAGCTCATACATAATGTCTAATAAAATATTTTCTAAAATCGCGCGCAACCCACGGGCACCAATTTTTCTTGCCATAGCTTTTTTCGCTATCAAGCGCAACGCGCCTTCATGTATATCTAAAACTACATCTTCCATTTTAAACAGAACATGAAATTGCTTAGTCAAAGCATTCTTAGGGCGTGTTAAAATATCAATCAAGGCGGTTTCATCTAATTCTTGTAATACAGCCACCACTGGCAAGCGACCGACAAATTCCGGTATCAATCCATATTTTACTAGATCTTCAGATTCTAAAGATTCTAAGAGCTTTTCCGATTCAATATGGGAATCTTTATTTTTTAATTGTGCAGAGAAGCCAATGCCAGATTTATCACTACGCTCACGAATAACTTTATCAAGGCCCGCAAACGCCCCACCACAAATAAATAAAATATTCGATGTATCCACCTGCAAGTATTCTTGTTGTGGATGTTTACGACCACCTTGCGGTGGCACAGATGCCACAGTACCTTCAATCAATTTCAATAAAGCCTGTTGCACCCCTTCGCCCGAAACATCTCTGGTAATAGATGGATTATCAGATTTACGCGATATTTTATCTATTTCGTCAATATACACAATACCTCGTTGTGCTTTCTCTATATCATAATTACACTTTTGTAATAACTTTTGAATAATATTTTCAACATCTTCACCAACATAACCAGCTTCCGTTAATGTAGTGGCATCAGCCATTGTAAACGGTACATTCAGCAACCGTGCTAATGTTTGTGCTAAGAGAGTCTTACCACTACCAGTAGGACCAATAAGTAATATATTGCTCTTACCAAGCTCAACGCCATCTGTAGTTTTATGAGACATACGTTTATAATGGTTATAAACAGCTACCGACAATACTTTTTTTGCATGCTGCTGACCAATAACATAATCATCAAGAAATGCTGCGATTTCTTTAGGTTTAGGTAGTTTTTGTTCTGGAGACTCCTCAGCACTGGGAGCCTCTTCACGAATAATATCATTACACAGCCCAACACATTCATCACAAATAAACACCGAAGGACCAGCAATAAGCTTGCGAACTTCATTCTGCCCTTTACCACAAAATGAACAATATAGAGTCCGCTCAACACCGCGTCCAGTTTTACTCATGACCAAACCTCTCTCAGTACTTTAATAGCAGGAATCACTATTGATTCTCTTCGTTACGAACACTAAAGACCTTATCAATCAAACCGTACTCTAATGCTTGCGCGGCATTCATAAAATTATCACGTTCTGTATCACGCATAATCTCATCAGATGTTTTTTTAGTATGATGCGCCATAATACAATTTAAGCGTTCACGAATAGCTAGAGTCTCACGAGCATGAATTTCAATATCTGTAGCCTGCCCTCTATAACCACCTAGTGGTTGATGAATCATCACTCTGGCATTAGGCAAGCAATATCGCTTGCCTTCCGCTCCCGCACATAATAACAACGCTGCTGCAGAAGCTGCTTGCCCAATGCATAAAGTACTAACATCAGGTTTAATAAATTGCATAGTATCATAAATCGCAAGACCTGCCGTTACAACACCACCAGGAGAATTAATATATAGAGAAATTTCTTTTTCAGGATTTTCTGATTCAAGAAATAATAACTGTGCTACTACTAAATTTGCCATGTGATCTTCAACTTCACCCAGCAAAAAAATAATGCGATCCTTCAATAAACGAGAATATATATCATATGAGCGCTCTCCACGTGAGGTTTGCTCAATAACCATTGGCACAAGTCCGCTGGTATTTTTAATTAATTGTGATTCACAATATGCCATACTTATTCTCCGTTCTCCAAGATTTTAATGTAGCCCCTGAGCAAGTACCATTCTCCTTTTAACGCGCTTCTGCATTCACAACTTCATCATAGCACATTGTTTTCTTAACTATTGTGGCATTTTCTAAAATTTTTTCTACCACTATTTCTTCCAACACTAGCGCTTCCACCTCAGCAACGCGCTCATCCTTTTCATAATACCAAGCACGTAACTCTGCTGGATCTTCATAAGCACCAGCCATTTTATTAATCATAGCATCCACTCTTTCTTTATCGACCACAAGCGCATGTTTCTTTACATATTCTGCAAAAAGTAATCCAACATGCACACGTCTAGTCGCATCTTCCTCAAACAATTCTCTTGGAAAATCCGGGATTTTTTCATGTTCTGAGTGCTCATTACCAAATAATTTATGATACATTTCATGTTGCAAGTGTTTAATCTCTCGCTCTATTAATGACTGCGGCAATTCAATTTTATTATGTTCTCTCAGTTTATCAAAAACATGGCGGCGATTTTTAATACTAACATTGCGCTCTAACTCACGAATCATATTGTCTTTAATATCTTGACGTAATGCAGTAACACCACCTTCTTTAATATTCATGGATTCAGCAAAAGCATTATCTAAAGCAGGAATAGAGCCTTCCATAATTTTATTAATCACTACCTTAAATTTTGTATCTTTACCAGCCAACTTCGCCTCATGATAATCTGCAGGAAAACAAATGTTAAATTCAAAAGGTTTACCTTTCTCGGCACCAATAAATGCCTCTTCAAATCCTGGAATCATACGCTTTGACCCAATAATAATAGACATGTTATCCGCACTACCACCAGCGAAAGGTTTATCATCTAAAAACCCTTCGAAATCAATTTCGAGCTTATCGCCATCTACAGCAGCACGCTCTACATCATGCCAAACTTTATTTTCACTACGTAAGCGCTCTAAAATACGTTCCACATCTTCATCTTGTACCGAAGACTCTATAATATCAACCTTAGCATTATCTAATTCATTGACTTGCATGTTTTCTGGAAACACATCAAAAGTAGCGGAATATTTAAAATCACTCGAGACTTCAAGGACCTCTAGATCTACATAAGGAGTTTCCGCAGGTGTCAATTCATGCTTTACCAATGCATCACGTAGTGTTGGCTCTACCATTTCTCGTGCAACTTCATCCCAGACTGCACGCATATATTTTTTTTTCACAGCACTAAATGGCGCCTTCCCAGCACGAAAGCCATGCATATTTACTGTAGGTGCGATTTTTTTGAGACGCGAATTAACTTCTGCTGCCAATGTCTCCGCTGGCACCAAAATATTTAATTTACGTTTTAAACCGGTTAGTTTCTCAACTGAAACTTGCATCTAGTCACCTCTTGAATAAAAATTAGATATTGAGAAATTGGTGCGAAAGGAGAGACTCGAACTCTCACAGGTTACCCCACTGGAACCTAAATCCAGCGCGTCTACCAATTCCGCCACTTTCGCAGTATAGATCACAGGAACATATGGGCCTTAACAGCCATTACAATACCAAGTATTGGGGTGAGCGATGGGATTCGAACCCACGACCACCGGGATCACAACCCGGGGCTCTACCAACTGAGCTACGCCCACCATAAAATAATATACTTCACGCGCTCACAATCTGATGCACAGATGAACCGCAAAAAACCGCAATAATGATTCGGAAATACTGCTCGACGTATTGGTACGCCCGGCAGGACTCGAACCTGCTACCCTCGGCTTAGAAGGCCGATGCTCTATCCAAATGAGCTACGGGCGCATAAATGGTCGGGGTGGAGAGATTCGAACTCCCGACATCCTGCTCCCAAAGCAGGCGCGCTACCAGACTGCGCTACACCCCGTAAACCCGTCCTCCAGAACCAAGATAATAAGTTTATTTGCTTTAAAATACTTCGATCTCATTAATTTCTCTCGATTTTAAAGCAAAGCAACTCACTATTCTGGTTCAGACAGAAAGGAAATAATACTCGGGAAGATACTAGAGGTCAATACTATACTAAATAAAAAATACTATTCTAACGCGATTCTTAACTTTTTTAAACTAACGCATGACCGCGGCATGACCACTGGATCCATTAATACGCTCTATTCGATGCAATGGACCACGTGGATCGCAAGGTTGAGAATAGTATTATTCTAATACCATAATAGCATCTATTTCCACTAACGCACCGCGTGGTAACGCTGATGCTTGCAGTGTCACACGTGCAGGGTATGGATCCGTAAAATATTCTTCCATGGCGGCATTTACTAAATGAAAATTGCTTAAATCAGTTAAGTATACAGTTAATTTTACAACATGCTTTAATTCACCACCGGCGGCAATACACACTGCTTGCAAATTCTTAATAACCTGTACAATTTGCTTAGCAACTTCGCTGCTACACAATTCCATAGTTTGTGGATCAAGCGGAATTTGTCCGGATAAATACACCGTATTACCACAGCGCACTGCTTGACTATAAGTGCCGATTGCTTTTGGAGCGTGTGCTGTATTAATAATCTCTGTCATTTAATATCATCCCAATTTTTGTCTATAAACACGCATTACAATCTTATTAGCGCGCAAACGGCGCATGACCCGTGCCAAATGTGCACGGTTTTTCACACTAATAGAAAATGTTACTGCATTATGCTTACCATCCTGAGGGTCAATATTAATATTACCAATATTAGATCCAGCATCTGAAATAGCACTAGCTAATATTGCAAATACTCCGAGTTTATTTGGCACTTCTACTGTTACATCCACCCAAAATTCGCCTTCTACTGCAGCATCCCAACATAGAGAAATAAATTGCGCTGGATTACTACGCTTTTTATTCAGCAATCCACAATCACTGACATGCACTATAATACCATTACCGTGCTCAAATCTACCAATAATATTATCACCCGGTATTGGTTGGCAACACGGAGCAAAATGCACCGCCATACCTTCAGTGCCTTTAATAGCATATGAGACATGTTGCGCGGTTCCTTCTAACTCATCACTATGTTCCGCAATTACTAAACGTTTCGCTATCACCATAGGCATATGCTGACCAGTGCCAATAGCAAACAATAAATCATCAATAGACTTTACTTTTAAATCAAGTAGTAAACCTTGCCAAGACTCATCAGGCACATCATCATAAACACAGCCAATCTCAATAAAGGCTTGTTCAAGCAATCTGCGTCCAAATGTAATGGACTCTATATGTTGTTGACTTTTCAAAAAATGCCGAATATTACTACGCGCTTTACCACTGACTACAAAATTTAACCATGAAGGACTTGGGCTCGCGGTAGGATCAGTTATAATCTCTACGGTTTGACCACTTACTAAAGGAATACTAAGTGGTGCTAACCTACGATTCACTTTTACAGCCACAGAGTGATTGCCAACATCAGAATGCACACTATAAGCAAAATCTACTGGTGTTGCTCCCTTCGGTAATTCTAAAATATCTCCCTTAGGAGTAAAAACATATATCTCTTTAGGGAATAAATCAATTTTTACATGTTCGATAAATTCTAAGGAATCCCCAGTGCTACGTTGCAACTCCAGTAACCGTTGCACCCACTCCTGTGCACGTAATTGTGCCTCATTGACTAAGGTACCAGATGATTTATAAATCCAATGGGCAGCTACACCATTTTGTGCCACACGATCCATTTCACGTGTACGAATTTGTACCTCAAGAGGCACTCCGAAAGGACCAAATAACGTCGTATGCAATGACTGGTAACCATTAACTTTAGGGATCCCAATATAATCTTTAAACCGCTGTGGTACTGGCTTATATGTACGATGCAATGCTCCTAGCACGCGATAACATGAATCGATGTCTTCAGTAATTACTCGAAACCCAAAAACATCTGTAATTTCAAAAAAAGAGGCTTTTTTTACACGCATTTTACGATAAATACTATACAAATGTTTTGTGCGGCCAAATACATGCTCATACGGAATATTCAGCTCACTTAACGCCACTTCTAAATCATGCTCAATACGCTGAGTCAGTTCACGGCGATTACCGTGTGATTTCATAGCAGCATTTTTAATAATACGGTAACGCATTGGATATAAAGCCTGAAAACCTAAATCTTCTAGACCAGTATAAATAGAATGCATCCCTAAACGATGGGCAATAGGCGCATAAATTTCCAAGGTTTCAATAGCTATACGTTTTTTCTTGAGCCTTGGCATAGGGCCTAAGGTACTCATGTTATGTAAGCGATCAGCTAATTTTACAAGAATCACGCGAATATCTTTTACCATCGCGAGAATCATCTTACGAAAATTCTCTGCTTGCGCTTCAGCTCGTGATTCAAATTTAATTTTAGTTAATTTCGTAACACCATCTACTAAAGACGCTACCTCAGTACCAAATGTTTCTTGTATTTCAGCCTGGCTGATACTAGTATCCTCTACTACATCATGCAGTAAAGTTGCCATAATAGTTTGATGATCAAGCCGCATATTAGATAAAATTAATGCGGCAGCAACTGGATGGGTAATATATGGCTCACCTGAGCGACGCATTTGACCATGATGGCCTTTTTCTGCAAGTAGATAAGCCTGATAACATAAATCAACCTGTTCAGGCTCAAGATATTGGGTTAGTGCGTCACGTAATTCATCAAAACCATGCATATTTTGCACTACAAATGGAAGTTATTATAGTCACGTTCCTTAAGCGTCAATTTGCTCTTCGCTGAGTAAACCCTCAGCAATTTCACGCAAGGCAACTACTGTAGGCTTATCATTTTCCCAAGGCACTAAAGGCTCAACGCCACGCACTGCTAAATCACGGGCACGTTTAGACGCCAAAATTACCAATTCAAACCGGTTGTTCACATGCTGTAAACAATCTTCGACAGTGACACGCGCCATAATATTATCCTCTACAATTATATTTTGTATTTTCTTGCATTAAGAAATGAATGGCACTAAGAATCAGTGCTACGTCATTGCGAACCGAAGGTGAAGCAATGACGTCCATAAAAGCTTAAACTTAGTCCAACATTTCATTATACTACTTCTGCAATAATAATGAAAGCAGCTCACCGTGCTGTTGCACTTGACGCTCTATACGCAAACGATGCGCAATAACAATTGATTTTAACTGGGTGGCGGCCACATCAAACGAATCATTGATAATTAAATAATCAAATTCTATGTAATGACTCAGTTCCTCATTAGCTGCTTGCATGCGTTGCTCAATAATTGTAGCATCGTCCTGATGTCTATGTAACAAGCGCTGCCTTAAAATTTCTAAAGACGGCGGCACTATAAAAATACTAATAGCAGTTGGAAACGCGCGCTTAATTTGTTGTGCGCCCTGCCAATCAATATCTAGCACAACATCTATACCAGCTTCCAAACGCGAACGAATTTGTAGAACTGTCGTGCCATACAAATGACCAAATACACGCGCATGTTCGACGAACGCCCCAGCATTAACAAGGCTCATAAACTCATCTTCATCAACAAAAAAATAGTCGACCCCGTCAACTTCTGCGGGACGTTTTTTTCTAGTTGTGTGCGAAATAGAAACTGAGATCTGCGGCATATCGCGTATTAAAGTTTTCACTAATGTGGTTTTCCCACCGCCAGACGGAGCAGATACAATAAAGAAACAACCATCACCAACAATATCCATAATTTTATCACTCGTATCTTCTATCTTCTGAGCATCACTCTACATTTTGCACTTGTTCCCGCATCTCGCCAATCAAAATTTTCATCTGTACAGCACTTTGAGTCAATAATAAAGAATCTGATTTGGAAGCAATAGTATTCGCCTCCCGGTTTAACTCTTGCATCAAGAAATCTAGTCGACGTCCGGATGCCTCATCTAAATTCAGCACTCTAGCTACTTCTATACAATGACCTTGCAAGCGATCTAACTCTTCGCTAATGTCCCTCTTAATTAACAATAATGCAATTTCCTGTTCAATGCGCAGATCTGCCACGCTGAAATTTAATGCCGCCAATCTACTATCTAACTTATCGCGCACATCAACACTAGTCTCTGTGGCAATAGTACGAGCCGTTGCAATCTCATCTACTAGACTCTGTAAACGCATCTGAATAGCTGCCTTTAACATATCACCTTCATTGTTGCGCATAGCTATAAGATTCGTCAACGCAACTGTAAATAATGCCAGCACGTCTTCCTCGCCTGCCTGCATTTCTACGGCATCATGATGTACGATAACTCCAGGATATTGTAATAGACGACTAACAGTTAAATCATTAGCCAGTAAATATTTAGACTCAATTGCCTGTCCAGCCTGCAACAAAGCATTCACCAACCCATCATGTAATACTATATTAGCAGTCTCTGATTGTGCAAAAACCCATTGTAATTGACACTCCACTTTACCACGAGTTAACTTATCACGCAGCAAACCACGTAATTTACCTTCAAGAAAACGAAAGGCGCTTGGTAACTGCACAGATACATCTAAATAACGGTGATTCACTGACTTCAATTCCCAACAACACAAATAAGCACCCATCTGTTTTTGCACAGAAGCAAATCCTGTCATACTATGAATCATACAAACCCCAACACACAAAAAATTTCGTAACTACTCACTCCGCACGGAGGATCAGCCATATTTGGCACATCTTGAGCGTTATCCAAGATTGTAATGTATCCCATGAACAGATACAAAATTCCATATGAAGTATATGGCAAATAGAGATGCAAATGCAAGATAAACCATGTATAATCGCTGCACTTTCACTGCAGCTTTTTGAGGTATAACATGCGTCCAAGCCAACGAGAATCTAATTCCCTACGTCCTATAAACATCACTCGCAATTATACTGCGCATGCAGAAGGTTCTGTGCTTGTGGAGTTTGGTAATACAAGAATAATTTGTACAGCTTCTGTAATAGATGGTGTGCCAAGATTTATCAAAGGTAAAAATCAAGGCTGGATTACTGCGGAATATGGCATGTTGCCTAGAGCAACCCATAGTCGTACAGAAAGAGAAGCGTATCGCGGTAAACAAAGCGGTAGAACTATGGAAATCCAACGACTTATTGGTCGGTCACTAAGAACATGTGTGGATTTAAAAACATTGGGTGAAAATACCATTGCTTTAGATTGCGATGTCATTCAAGCTGATGGTGGTACACGTACTGCCGCAATCACTGGCGCATGTGTTGCGATCAAAGATGCTATTGATTGGATGGTATCACACGACAAAATACGCAAAAAACCTGCTTTTAATTATGTAGCCGCTGTATCTGTAGGCATGTATCGTGATCAACCAGTACTTGACTTAGACTATGCTGAAGATGTTTTAGCAGCAACGGATATGAATGTAGTTATGAATGAGGTAGGACAATTTATTGAAATACAAGGTACAGCAGAAGACGGTAGTTTTAGTCGCGCACAACTAGATGCAATGCTTGCACTTGCAGAATTAGGTATTAAGAGGCTGATTGAAATACAGAAGTCTAGCTAAAACAATGCCTTATTCATAGCCACATCACGTGCAGTCTCTTTGGTAATTAACTTATCATTTACTAACTGTGTTAAATGTTGATCAAGTGTAAGCATACCTTGTGACAGACCAGTTTGAATAGCTGAGTACATTTGTGCAACTTTATCTTCTCTAATTAAATTGCGAATAGCTCCATTACAAATCATAATTTCAAATGCAGCAACTCGACCGCCGCCAGGTTTTTTTAATAAAGTTTGTGCTACAACCGCCTGTAATGATTCCGATAACATAGAGCGTATCATCGATTTTTCTTCACCAGGGAACACATCAATAATACGATTAATAGTTTTACTAGCTGAATTAGTATGTAGTGTTGCAAACACTAAATGCCCTGTTTCTGCGGCTGTCATGGCAAGACGTATAGTTTCTAAATCACGCAATTCACCCACTAAAATAATATCAGGATCTTCACGTAATGCTGAACGTAATGCGGCCGCAAAACTATAAGTATCGCGATGCACTTCACGTTGATTTACCAAACACTTATTGCTAGTGTAGGTAAATTCAATAGGATCTTCAACGGTTAGAATATGATCATAACGAGTAGCATTAATATAATCAATCATCGCTGCCAATGTGGTACTTTTACCAGAGCCAGTAGGCCCTGTTACTAAAACTAATCCCTTAGGATAAGAACACATATCTGTGAAAATTGGTGGTAGATGTAAATCTTCCATAGTTAAAATTTTGTCAGGAATAACCCGAAACACAGCACCTGCCCCTCGAGACTGCGTAAACACATTCACCCTAAACCTAGCAAGACTAGGAATTTCAAATGAAAAATCGGTTTCTAAATGCTCTTCATATTCTTTACGTTGTTTATCATTCATAATATCATTGAGTATTTTAATAACTTCTTGCGGAGAAAAAACTGGCAGGTTAATTTTACGCAAATCACCATCTACACGAATCATAGGTGTTACACCAGCAGATAAATGTAAATCTGATGAGTTATTATTAACAGTGAAACTTAAAAGCTCAGTGATATTCATAATGCTCCTTTTACAAGTGCGGCCCATGAAACGACCATCTGCAAATAACATTGATATTATAAGTAAAGCACAATTGATGCAAGAACGCATGCGCACTGCAACCATACATTACGGCCGTAAAATCAATGCAGTGCAATTGCTAGCGGTATCTAAAGGCCAAACTACGCAAAATATCATTATGGCCATGCAAGCAGGAATTTACAATTTTGGCGAAAATTACATACAAGAAGCGCTGCCAAAAATACAAGCTCTCAAAAAATATCCAATTTGCTGGCATTTTATCGGACCAATCCAAAGTAATAAAACCCACGATATCGCACGCCATTTTACTCAAGTGCATAGTATAGACAGACAAAAAATAGCGCAACAACTAAATGATTTTCGGCCACCATCACTAGTACCATTACGCGTCTGTATACAAGTGAATTTGGATAATGAACCGAGTAAAGCAGGAGTTGCTCCCGCTGATATAGCAAAACTCGCATTATTTATCCAATCATTGCCAAACTTGCAACTCACAGGATTAATGGCTATTCCGCAACAACTTAACGATGCAAACGAACAATATAAATCATTTTGCAAATTAGCTGATCTGCTAGTAGTTCTCAATCAGCGACTAGGATTGGATTTAACCACACTATCTATGGGTATGAGTAGCGACTGGGAGGCCGCTATTCATGCTGGCAGTACCATTATACGTATTGGCACTGCCATTTTTGGTGAACGTCGCTAGTACAATGTTAACCGCCACTAATACGCGGCAATATCTATCGTCTTCATCTTACTAGTCAAACGTTTACCATCGCGTTGAATAGTGACATTAACTGCGTCACCGATTTTAATTTCAGTCAGTAAATTATATAATGCATCATAATTAGGCGCAGCATGTCCGTTTAATGCCACTATTACATCGCCTAAATGTATATTGCCCCAACTATCACGTGATGTACCACGAAATCCCGCACGCGCTGCTGGTGTATTTGGTATGACATCTGCAATCAAAATTCCCTCATTTACGCCCAATCTTTTCGCTAAAGCTGGCTCCACACGCTGGATCCCAATACCTGCTAGTATTACACGACCGTGTTTTATTAGCTGCGAAACTACACGTACCACCTCATCAGCAGGCACCGCAAATCCAATACCAGCAGAACTACCAGATTGAGAATATATAGCAGTATTTACACCAATCAACCTTCCTGAACTATCAAGCAATGGCCCACCAGAATTACCTGGGTTAATTGAGGCATCTGTTTGAATCATATCACGAATGCTAACCCCGCCTGCTCCTGGCACTCTGCGCCCTAATGCAGAGATCACACCAGTTGTTAAACTATGATCAAAGCCAAATGGATTACCAATTGCAATGGTTTTTTGCCCCACTGATAATTCACTGGTAGGCGCCATGGTAAATGGGGTAAATTGATCTAAGGTTTGTAAAACTTTAGTAGAATTAATAGCCAATACTGCAATATCTTGACGCGGATCTACGCCAATCACTTTTGCTGGCACGGTCATATTACCTAATGTTACCGCAAGATGATCAGCTCCATTCACCACATGAAAGTTAGTAACAATGTGCCCTGCTTTATCCCAAATAATACCTGAACCTGCGCCAACTGGCACTTCAAGTCGCTCCAAAGCCTGATTCATTACCGTACTTAAACGATGTACATACACTACTTTCGGAGACGCTTGCTGAAATATCTCCATAGTATTACGCTCAGATGGCAATAAACGATCAAGTGACTCTGCAAGACTTAAATTTACCATACACACTAAACAACATATAATCCGTGCAAATAATACTCTCATTCTCGTATCCATCTCATAACCTCGAAATATAATTTATCCAACAAATATTAGTGAGCTGTAATATTACATATAATCGCCATATAAAGCAATATATTTCACCGACATGCTCATAAAATACGATTGCTCAATATGGGTTTTTAACTTAAAACTTACGAGAAACAACTATATTGAGAGAAGAATGGCACTAAGTTAGGGCTACGCGCTTCCTCAGCCCGAACGGCACAGGGAAGATTGCTTAACTAATGGCAGTGCCCAGTGGCTTGACCACTGGGTCCATTGAATAGCGCGTATTAATGGTACCGCTGTCAAGCCGCGGTCATGTGCGAGTTTGGAAAAGCTGAGAATCGCGTTAGCTAGGACCATGTTATCAAAAGACGAAAGACAGAAGACAGTAAAATATGGTTGCTTTGCTAGCTATATCTGTCTTCCGATACAGATAGTTCGTGCCATAACAATATTTATCTTGAACTGTCAATTAACTCGGGCTCATCTCAGATCTATCATGCAAACTTAGTGCAGATACACTATCTTGAAACCTGCCGTTTATTTCATATTCAATCTGTGCAACCTGTTGCCTTAACTGTAATTCATCAATAAATTTTTCTTGCATTGCCAATAGACTTTTTGCTTGCTGTAAAGCGCGAGTCTTGGCTAAATCATGCAAATTTTTATCATGGCTTAATAACAATTGGCGCACAAAATCAACCACAGAACTGCTAAGACCAAATGTTGTAATACAGCTTACTCCCTCTACGATCGCTTCCATACAAATACCCCCATACATCTTCATCTTACTGAAAACGCATAATTAATTTTAATGTAAATGAATTAATTGCGAATGAATTTCCACTGCAAAATAACGTGTAAACGCATAAAAATCATCTACTACCGGCAACGAACTTATATCAGTACACATACGCGACAACTCAGACTTAAGCACAGGTTCATAATAATTTTGCATAAATGGTTTAATATCTGTTAATTGTTTAAAATTCTTAATTACCACAGTAGCATTTTCAGCAAGGTGTGATTCATTAGCATCATCTACAATACGTCGCAACAGAGTGGAATTACCCACTGCGGATTTAAACGATTTTAACCATACAGAACGTGGTTTTACACATAACAATTGATGTCCTGCATCAATAGACGGTTCCATTAATACAATTTGCGAATGCACTGCAAATTTAAAACAACGCAGAAAATCGAGAAAGCTAAATTCTATTGGATCATAAACAATCGGCCCAAGCCAACGTGCAATTTCATGTTGAAACATTGCAGTATAATTCTTCTCAAGCTCATCGACCATTTTTTCATCATTATCTTGCTTACATAGAGCATAAGCAGTATTATCTGTCTGTAACAATTGTAAATCAGGTAACTCACAATCAGGTAATTGTGCGCTTAAGAAAGATAAAAATACCGCGGTGGGCTTTAGAATAACAACATCCCATTGACTATGTTCCATCATCCTCTCCTTAGGTGACAAATTGGATCTAGTTCCAATTCCATATTATT
>Ga0206902_10124_pt1 | contig 20473 bp, 14 predicted proteins | sample Alteio_BWOrgHeat_44_FD_153242 | JGI IMG/M metagenome (GOLD analysis project Ga0206902, IMG submission 153242) | Enriched cells from forest soil in Barre Woods Harvard Forest LTER site, Petersham, Massachusetts, United States -... | ecosystem: Environmental > Terrestrial > Soil > Temperate forest >... | reverse complement strand
ACTAAGAAGTCAAACATGAAATATCAATATTTAGGTCGTAGCGGATTAAAAGTATCTGAAATATGCCTTGGCACAATGACGTTTGGAACAGAGTTTGGATGGGGTTCGACCAAAAGAGAAAGCAGAAAAGTTTTTGACACATTCGTTGAGGCCGGTGGCAATTTTTTTGATACAGCAAATTACTATACAAAAGGCACAAGCGAAACGTTTCTTGGCCAATTTATAAAACGCCATCGTGAAAAATATGTGTTGGGAACAAAATATTCTCTAAGTACAGATCCGCAAAATCCTAATGCCGGAGGAAATAGTCGTAAGAATATGACTCAAGCCTTGGAGGCTAGCCTAAAGCGCTTAAATGTAGACTATATTGATTTATACTGGGTACATGCATGGGATGGCTTCACACCTATTGAGGAAATCATGAGAGCCCTTGACGATATGGTTAGAGCAGGAAAAATATTATATATCGGAATCTCAGATATGCCTGCATGGCTTGTCGCACAAGCAAACACAATGGCTGAATTAAAGAACTGGACTCCATTTGTGGCCTTGCAAATGCAATATAGTTTGATTGAACGCACAATTGAAACTGAATTTTTTCCTTTAGCACAAAAGATGGGCCTTTCCATCACTGCATGGAGCCCTTTAGGAGGCGGCGTTCTTTCTGGAAAATATTCACAAAAAACAAAGCGTGATGCCCGTTATGAAATTAGCAAAGATTGGGGCAATCTCATGGTCACGGAACATAATTTAAAGATTGCTGATGCTGTTGTTGAAATTGCAAAAAAAGCAAACCGTACTCCCTCACAAGTAGCCTTAAACTGGGTTCGTCAGAAAGGAGTTATTCCAATTATCGGCGCAAAAAATGTCGCTCAACTAAAGGAAAACCTTAAATCATTAGAGTTTGAACTTAACGATCCAGAGCTGCGACTATTAGATGAGATAAGTAATTATCCAATACCTTTTCCTCAGAATTTTCTCATGCGTGAAGATATGCAAAAGACCATTCACGGTGATATCAGACATTTTATTGACAAAGGATGACAATGAAGCAAACTTCACCTAAACCTGAGCCGTCCTATTTAAGGATTTTTCTTAAACATTTTTTCCGCAACTTGATTCTAGGAAGTGCTTTTTTGATTATCATTTTACTCATTGGAATAATGGGAACTCACTTCTTTGAGAAATCTGAATGGATTGACAGCTACGCCAATGCCGCTATGATTGTATCTGGAGTAGGAGTTATGAAAAATCCTGAAACTTTTGGCGGAAAAATTTTTATTGCAACGTATTCCATTATCGGCGGAGCCTCATTTCTCTTAATCGTTGCCGTCGTATTTGCTCCCATTTTTCATTGGGCATTCCGAAAAATCAATATCGAAGACCGAGAACACTTCAAAGATTAAATTGCATTGATTATTGTTCACCACAAAGACACAAAGATCAGAAGAAAATCTGAAGGTATTTAGGTCCTTTTTTCAGATTTCATATTTCAGATTTCAGATTTTAAAAAAAAGCCACAGTACCAAAGGTGCTGTGGCTTTTTTATGCTTATTTCACACTTAATTTGTTAGAAACAGATCTTACACCAGCAATTTGCTTTGTGATGTTTTCAACTCTTTCTTTCTCTTCTTTTGTATCTACTGTTCCTGTCAATGTCACTTTGTCGCCATCAACGGAAACACCAACGTTACGTGCATTTGCTGAAAGAGAAGCCTCTGTTTGGATAGCACGGCGAACTCTTGATTGGAGATCTGTTGTGCTAGCAGCTGCTGGCATATCTGTACGAGCATCATTCATGCTGAATTGATTGTTATAAGAAGGATAGGTGTTATAAGAATTGTTATAAGATCTATTTGGATCGTATTGACTTGTGCGTGGCTCTCTATAGTATTGACCACTACGTTGATCATAATATTGACCACTTCTTTCATACTGCATGTTTGTGCGTGGTTCTGCATAGTAATATTGGCTGCGTTGTTGATTCGAGTAACGGCGGTTTGGATTTTGCCAATTTTGATTATCAATGTTTTGTGTTGTTGGGTTTTGTGGGTCAGTGCTTGGATAGGTGCTTGGTTGAGTTTCTGCTGATGAAGCTTCGTAGAAATAAGGTTGATAACCTTGTGGATTGGAAGTTTGAATTTGTGATCCTTGGATCTGTGTGTCATAAGCAGAATTTGTTGGATAGTAAGCAGCAACTAAAGCCGATGTGCTAGCGACTAGAGCTGCTGTGAGCATAAATTTTTTCATAAAACCTCTTGGTTGTGATTTTTTTTATTTTTGACGGACAATGTAAAAATGGTGTGAACATCAACGCTATAATCCATTCCAAAACAGTGCCAAAGTGGATTTTGATGCCCTGAACGATTAAATAGCAGTTTAGCCATCTCATGTCAATTAAATATTTTACTATTAGAGTGAGAAATAGAGGTTCTTTTTATTTATGAATGCGCTATATTTTTTGTTTCTTTTATATAAGAATTAGTTTATAATTATTATTTTAATAAAAAGGGATAAATATGAGTTTATTAGTTAAAAGCATTGGCTTAGTAATTGCCACAGTTGGCCTTGGCATCTATCAAAATCACAAGCTAGAAGAAAATGGAAAAATCAAAAATGTAAACGACAGCATGGCTCGAGCTGAAACAATCTTTGCTCGCTTTGCACATGCTTCTAAAGAAGAACGGGATCAGCTAACAGCAGATTTGAACTCCGCTTTTGTTTCCTTAAAAAGCTTAAAAACAATGAGTAAGGAAATGCAATGCGTTGCCGTAAGGATGTTTTACATCTACGGTAAGGTATTATATGGCGGTCCTATGGATAAGAGCGGAGACATGTTTAGGACAGCTTTGACGATTAAACTTTTAGGGATGAATCTGATCGGCCCTGAAGAGTATAGAAAAATCAAGCCACATGATGTTTTTTCTGTTATGAAAATGAGTGACACATTAGACGCATTCACTGATAAAGACAGGAATACATTTACTTCGAATGTTGCACTTTATAGCTATATCTTCAACAAATCTTCCAAATTCCTTCTACAACATAATGACAGCAATGTTGATGCCCTTGCAAATGATCCTCAGGGCTATTTGATTGCGCAAGCTATCGCAGATCAAGCACGAGCGAACTTCAATACTGATTATTACATGGTGATAAATCCATCTACTATTGGTGACGTTACAAATCATTTTGAGAAGACCTACGGACTAGCTAGAAGGGTTTTTGAGAAAATTGCGAAAGAGACAACAGACCCTAAAGTTGCTGCCGACAGCCGTTGGGAAGTGGCTTGTATCATCTATGATAGCTCACGATTTTTCTACCAACTCAAGCAAGGCTATCCAGAAAAACTGAATGCAAAACAAGTGGAAGAAAGCATAGCAACTTTGGATGAATTGAAACCTTACATTGACGCGGAAAATGGTTCAGAAAGAGCAATCGGAAAAGAGGCACAAATTTTTAACATTTCTATGATCTTAATGGATAATTTAGATCCAAATGATGAAATCGAGAAGCAAAATCACCTTAAAAAAATGTATGGGCTCGTTTGTAAAGCATTAGAGTTCTCTGATAGGACTCCAAGTCTGTCTCCATTTCAAAGAACCCTATATAAAAATAACAAAGCTAGTGTAGCACTAAAATGCCTCAAGGCTGGATTAGAAGTGGCAAAATCAACCGAAATCGGACAATTGACCGGCGAAGTTATAAAGTCAGTTGAGAGTGACCCATATAGCCATTATTACAACGTAACCTTTTTACTAACAGGGGCACGTTATAATGCTTTAATTGGCAATCCAACAGAAGTTGAACGCCTTGTCAAGCTTGCTGAAGATGTAAAAGACAGATGTCCAAAAAATAAAAAGAAAAACCAAGAGCTTATTGACGCTTTTGCTGCAGAACAGAAAGCGGCATCAGCCACAGCAAAAAAATAAAAAATAAAGAAGCCAGAAGTCAGAATTCGGAAGGGCGTTGTTGCACAAATCATTAGATAAGCCACAAATTATTTCCGTAAATTCTAAATTTATCGCAAAGACGCAAAGAATGCGCAAAGAAGCAAAGAAATAAATAAAAACAAGGAAGGCAAGATCGCCTCCGGCGGCAAGATCTTCTTCAATTATGAATGCTGAATTATGAAAAATGGACATGATTTCTTTTCATAATTCATACTTCATAATTTTTCTTTGCGTCTTTGCGTGCCTTTGCGCCTTTGCGATAAATTTAGAGTTAACAAAAACAGCTTGAGGCCAACACAAGCAATACAAAATTATTTGTGCAACAAGGCCATTCGGAAGTCAGAAGAAGAGAAAATTCACGCGCAGCGTTTCTGCTGACTTCTGACTTCTGACTGGCGTTGTGCATAAATTGGTAACGAACGCCACTTACGTGGCTCCAGACCTTTCAATATATCCACCGTGGACTCGCTCGCTACGCTCACTCATCCACGGCTAGCATATGTCATCGCTTCGCGACTATTTATCGCTTCGCGATTTTATGTACGCAGTTTGAAAGTACCACAAGTACTTTTGAGATATACTGGAAAGTTAAAACAAGGTTCATAATGAACCACGAAGTGGTAAATAGTCGCGAAGCGATGACATATGCTAGCCGTAGATGAGCGCAGCGAGTCTACGGTATGATAGGAAAAACATATGGAGCCACGTAAGTGGCGTTACAGATTTATTTAAAAAAACTAACTGTTTATCATGACTAATTATGAATGAAAAAGAACAGATTGAACAGGCATGTGCGCAACGACGCACCTTTGCCATTATCAGCCATCCTGACGCAGGAAAAACAACTCTCACAGAAAAGTTGTTGCTCTATTCCGGCATGATTCACACTGCAGGTATGGTGAAAGGGCGAAAAGGACGCAAAGCTGCAGTCTCAGACTGGATGGCAATGGAGCAAGAACGCGGAATTTCTATTACCGCTTCTGCGATGCAATTCACTTACAAAGATACCATCATTAATGTCTTGGATACTCCAGGTCACGAAGATTTTTCTGAAGACACCTACCGCACACTCACAGCTGCGGATTGTGCCATCATGGTCATTGATGCTGCCAAAGGTGTGGAAAAACAAACACGCAAACTTTTTGAAGTGTGCCGTCTACGACAAATTCCTGTTTTGACCTTCATCAACAAAATGGATATGCCCGGACGCGATCCTCTGGACTTGATGAATGAAGTAGAAAACATTCTCCAAATTAATTCCTTCGCAATGAATTGGCCGATCGGCAGCGCAAAAGAATTTCAAGGCGTCATTGACCGCATCAATAAAGAATGCCTGTTTTTTACAAAAACCTCTGCTGGAGGCGCCCAGAAGGCAGAAATCACAAAGTTTGCCCTAAATGATCCTGCCGTAAAATCGAAAATGAATTCCGAAGAATATTCCAAATTGATGCAAGAGTTAGAACTGCTTGAAATGGCTGGAAATAGTTTCAACCAACAAGAGTTTCTTGCCGGAAAGGTAACGCCTGTCTTTTTTGCTTCTGCTTTAACAAACTTCGGCATTGAACCTTTCTTCGATGCGTTCATACATCTGGCTCCTGCTCCACACAAACGCCTCGCAGACCGCACTGACGGCAACGAAATAGAAATTAATCCTGCTGAAACCCCATTCAGCGCCTATGTGTTCAAACTCCAAGCAAATATGGATAGACGTCATCGCGATAGCATGGCTTTTTTAAGAATCTGTTCCGGTCGCTTCGAACGTGATCTCGTTGTCAAACATCATCGCTTGGAAAGAGAAATCCGTTTGTCACGGCCTCATGGCATGACTGCAGGGGGCAGAAGCACATTGGATGAAGCATTTCCCGGAGATGTCATCGGCGTCATCAATCCCGGAGTTTTTGCCATCGGAGACACCATCTCGATGACAGGAGGATTTAATTTTAAGCCCTTACCTCAGTTTCAGCCTGAAATATTTGCTCAGGTACACCCTAAAGATGTCGGCAAAAGAAAATCTTTCGACAAAGGTGTCTTGCAACTGACAAGCGAAGGTGCCATACAGTTGCTAACGCCCTACGACCCTCTAGCAGAACGCATTTTCGCTGCGGTCGGCCAACTACAATTTGAAGTGATGCAGTATCGCTTAAAAGATGAATATGGCGTAGAAACGGTTTTGACCTCATTGCCTTTCCAATGCAGCGCCTGGCTCATTGGCGACATGAAAACCTTCAACAAACCCACTAACGCCACTATCGTTCAAGACAGACAACAACGTGCTGTCGTCCTCTTCAATAGCACATGGGAAAAGCAGTACGCCGCTTCCCAAAATCCCAACCATCAGCTGATCGACATCGCTGTTTAAAAGTAAACAGTAAACAGTAAACGGTAAACAGTAGTTATTGTTTTGCTTAAAGTTATTTGTGTTCAATGAATGCTACTGTTTACCGTTTACTGTTTACTAAAAAAAAGGACAGGTGAACCTTCGTCCATCTGTCCTTAATGTTTCGGTCGAAACCTTATTCAGGTCTTATCGAGCGCAACCTGTTTCGCAACCTTGTTGTTGACCACAAACATGTTTCCAATAGTATCTTGGAACATATCTGCAATGTGTGTCACATACAGTTTTTGTGCATTGTTTTTGTTCGCAAACATCATAGTACTCTGGGCAATAGCGGCACAATGTTTCACAATAGTATTGTGGAACATAACGGCAGCGCTGTACTTGATAATATTTTGGGCAATAACGGCAGCATTTTCTTGTGCATGGAACGCAATAATTTACACAACGTTTTGTTGTATAATAGCATGGTTCATAGTGCACATAACGGCACCAGCAATCGTTAGTTGCTTGATCACAACATTGATCTTGTGGGGCGCAACAATCTGAGCCTGAGCCTGATGCATAAGCACCACCTTGATAAGCGGAACCTGATGAATAACCTTCAGATCCTGCATAATCTTGAGCAAACCCATTTTGAGCCATGAGAATCCCAAAAAAGACTGCACCTAGTTGGAATAATTTTTTCATAGCATCTCCTTATATCTAGAGCGTTGATGAATTCTGCTCGGATTTAACAATCCGATTACTTAGGACTTTTTTAGACCTATTGGTGCTGGGGCACCCCTAAGTCGATAAAAGATACCTTAACCACAAACTGCATCTTTTAAAAGATTTTGACAAGTATTTTTTTAAAATTTGGATTTTCTCGAGACAAAATTAAAGAATCTGATTGATTGTAAAAAATAAAAAAATATTTTTACAAAGGATTTTTCTAAACGATTTCAAATGCCACTACGGATTTTGGCTGCTCAACTACAGTTTTTGTTGAGACCGCAGCAGCGGCTGAAACCACTGCTGAATTAGACTTAGGTAATGAGTGATTTAATGAATTATTGTTATCGCCATTAGCAGCAATGGGTTGCAAAGGCAAGCTATGGAAAACATTAGAAACGTCTGGATATGTCGTGGCAACAGATGGAATAGTTGCAAGAGCTGCTTTTCTATCCGCATCTCTTTTCGGCAAAGTAAATGAACGCGTCATCGAAGGCGTCTTCAAAGAAGACGCACTCGAGTCAATTCTAATTCCTGATAATCCAAGAGGGGGTTTGGAGGTATCCATTTTTTTATTAGTTTCAGCTTCTCTTAATTGATTTAATGCTGCAGCATTGCTTCTATACTGATCCGAAAACCGTTTGAATTTTCCAGTGCTCATTGTTAAAGGATTGAAACCAAACTCCCCATCTGCATTAAAATCTTCATGTTCATCATCAGAATGAAACTCTTCCGGAAGATTAACTTCTGCATCGTTCTCAGAACCAACACGCAACTTGTATTTTGTCATTTCCTCTTCTATTTGACTTTGAAACTTATCAATCTTTTGAATTGTAGCTGTAATTTTTTTCCAAGTATTTTCTAGTTTCCAATATGCTGCTGTTTGCAAAGGCGTAAACTTACCAGCCTCTATCGCACAATGTTCTTTGTGGAATCTTTGCCAATCCTGCACATAATAGATAAAGGGTTGCAACTCACTCATTTCTTTTGCAGCTTTCTGAGGATCGGGAACACAATTTTTGCTAAGAAGTGCATTAAGCGTAGATTGCAATTTTTCAAATTCATCAATATCCCGAACAGCGAAGAATTTTTTCTTCCCATAATCAATAAATTGATGCCACTTTTTCGAAAACTCTTCATATTCTTTAGGTTGTGGAATGCGGAGTTTAAATGCGGTAATTTCCTGATCCAATTTTAACTGAACATGATTCAAGAGAGATATTTCAAGTTTTTTTGCTCTTTCTTTTGCCGCAATCTCTTCCGCTTTAACTTTCGCCTCTTCTTCCTTACTGAGGAGAGCTGGAACTCCCTTTCCTTTAGGGACACTGATCGGCTTTGATCCTTTCGTTTTTTGTTCTTCTTCTTTGTTTTGCGTTGGGAGTGCCTTTGTATTGATTGGATTCGGTTTTGATTCAGCTGCTTTTTGGTTTTCTTCTTTAATCTGTGTTGGAGCTGCCTTTTCTCGTCGCTCTGCTTCCGCTTTTGCTCTCTGTTCTTCTTCTTTTGCTTTTTTCTCTTCTTCGAGTTTCTTTTTGACTTCTTCCAAATAATAGAGTTCCACAATTTCTGATTTTATTTCGCTCCAAATATGCTCTAGCATCCAGAATTCTTTTATTTCAGACTGAGCAAGGTCACTTGTCAGCTTTTCTTTGTGTAGCTGATGAAACGTTCGCCATGAAGCATCGAAGTAAATGTATTTGTGCGCCTCATTGATTTGACTGGTAATAAGTTGTATCTCCGATGTTGTGAATATATTGCTCGTTAATAAGTTCCATGTGGTTTTTAGTCTCTCATACTCTTCACTATCCGTCGATGCAAATAGCTTTTTTTGACCCGAATTAGAAAATTGATTCCACTCTTTGTGGAAGTCGGCAATCGAGGTAATAGGAGCATGGGCAATAACCGCAACTTTAGGTGCTGGGGTCACATGAACAGGAGAATGTGGATCTTTTTGAGGAGTGTTTAAAACGGGTGTCAAAACCTTAGCAGGTGTGTACATCAGATCATCTTGTGGAACAATTGGTGGCGCTGAAAGCGATTTTAGCAAGAAGTCTGCTCCGTCTTTCTCTACTTGTTCTCTATTTGCCTTAACTTCTTCTTCAGAAACCTTTTTCTGATATTCTTGCATTTTGGCTTCTTTTTCTTTCAATTCAGAAACATTTAATCCTTCAATCTGCGTATTAGGATCTTTTAAATACTCTGAAAATTGCTCCCATTTGCTTCTTACCAAATGAAATTCTGTTTTTACTGGACTTCTTTCCCAATTTTCAAAAAATTGCAAAAATTTCGCATAGTCATGTTTGTTGGGAGTTGGCTTTGGAGATCTCAATGGAGAAACTGGGTCGTTCTGAGGAGGAGGCGTACCTTCGATCCATTTTTGAATAGGACGACGCCAGGTGGGAACAATTAAAGCGATAGGAATCAGATTGACAAAGAAGGCGACAGCAAAAAAAGCTACTCTACCGGCATGAAAAATGATTGTTTTGAGGGCAACAGTTTCGCCACCTTCGTAGTTTCCAAGCGTGACGATTTCAGCAAACAAAATCACGATTGCGTGAATAGGTTTGCCCACAAGGCAACCCGCATGGATTCCCATGTCAATCACGGCAGCTGTTGTTCCGCCAACATAAGACACAAATCGGGATCCTATGATTCGTGGAAAACAACCATTTGAATCATCGGTCCACTTAGTGAGGTAATCATTATCAAAACTATAAGTTAAAGAAAAAGTTACGTCATTCATAAACCACCTGTAAATCAAACTATGGCAAACATAAAGAATTTAGGAATAATTTTCAATACTATTATGCAGATGATTTTTCATGACAAATAAATTAAAAATTGAATTTTTAATAAACAAAAAAAACCATAGAACTTTTGATGAAATTTATGATCAAGATTATCGACTGTCACTTATACGAAATGAGCAAATGTGCCTTCACATCATGGTCTGAAGTCACCACAAAGACACAAATAAAAAAATCTGAAATCTGAAATCTGAAATATGAAATCTGAAATCTGAAAAAAACTTAAGGTTAGAATCGGTTACCGTAGCTATCTTTCAGATTTCATATTTCAGATTTCAGATTTTCTTCTGAATATTATCTTCTTCGCATTCCAGTGATCAATGAGATAATAAACAGCACCAAAAAGATAAAGAATAAAATCTTTGCAATCTCTGTGGCTGTACCTGCAATGCCTCCAAACCCTAGTAAAGCGGCTATCAGCTCTATAATTAAAAATGTGATTGCCCAATTCAACATAGGAACTCCTGTTGTTAGTGACTCTAAAAGCGGACAGTACGAATAAAAAACTTATTTTTAAACAATTTTTTTTTCTTTAATGTCATTTTTAAATGACTCAAAGAAAAAAGATCGTATGTCTCAAAATCATCAACACTTAAGCAAACAAACCATCGACACAGAAAACATCAAAGAATTTGCCAAACACTTAAACGATCTTACTTCTTTCGAACTTGTCGATTTAATCACTGCAAAACCTATTGAGGAAGGCTTTTTAATCTTCAATTCTCTTTCGGATCCCATCGCTCAGCAAACATTTGAATATCTGCCTTTAAAAATTCAGCAGGAATTTCTCAACTTATTGCCCTCACAACAGGTTGCAAAACTATTAAATGCATTAGCTCCGGACGATAGAACAACGTTGTTAGAAACACTTCCAAACACCGTTGTCAACCAACTTCTTAAATATCTTTCTCCAGAAGAACGTGCCCTATCGATAAAGCTTTTAGGCTATCCAGAGAATAGTGTAGGGCGTTTAATGACCCCTGACTACATCTCTATTAAGCTAGATTGGACCGCCAAACAGGTTCTGGATTACATCCGAGAGAAAGGAAAAGATAGCGAAACCATTAATGTCATTTATGCTGTCGATGACAACGGAGTTCTTATTGATGACTTTAAAATTAGACAGTTCTTATTAGCACCATTAGACACAAAAGCCAGTGAACTTTCGGATAAAAAATTCATTTCCTTAAGCGTCAACGATGATGAAGAAAAAGCCATCAATGTGTTTAGAAAATATAACCGCGTGGCTCTGCCTGTCACTGATGCCAAAGGCCTTTTATTGGGAATTGTGACATTCGACGATATCATGGCAGTGTCAGTTCAGGAAGATACGGAAGACATGCAAAAAATTGGTGGTGTGGAAGCCTTGAATGCTCCTTATATGAAAATTCCTTTTTTTGAACTGATGCACAAAAGAGTGGGATGGCTTGTCGTTTTATTTCTCGGAGAAATGTTAACAGCCTCAGCAATGGCCTTTTATGAACAGGAAATCGCTAAAGCTGTAGTCTTGGCCCTATTTATTCCTCTCATTATATCCAGCGGTGGTAATGCAGGATCGCAAGCCTCCACGCTCATTATCAGAGCAATGGCTCTTGGAGAAGTAGGATTGAAAGATTGGTGGCGAATAATGCGTCGTGAGGTCTATGCAGGCCTATTTTTAGGCTTTATACTAGGTCTAATAGGATTTTTTCGTATCACATTCTGGAGTTGGTTTTCAAACATATATGGAGACCACTGGTTGTTAGTAGCGTACACAATTATGTTGGCACTGGTTGGAGTGGTATTGTGGGGCACATTTATTGGATCGATGCTTCCCTTAGCATTGAAGCGTTGCGGATTCGACCCTGCAGTATCCTCAGCACCATTTGTTGCGACTATTGTAGACGTTGTGGGATTGATCATCTATTTCACAATTGCTATGGTCGTCCTTGGAGGTACCTTACTGTGAATCACTAGACCTCTTGCGTAATTAGCTTTGCTTGAAAAAATTGATTCTTTTTGAGCAGATTTATCGAAAAATTTTGAGAGCATATGAGGACATCTGGTCGAAAAATTTTGCGATAAAGATGCCAAAAAGGGCAATTTTAGCAAGCAAATGTAATTACACAAGAGGTCTACTATCTATTTTAAGAGGGATTGTCCATAAACATGATATTGATGGACTTTTTCCGCTGGATGAAAAAGATAACGTTTGATGTTACGGATATGCCGAGCTGTTTTCCGGACAGCACGCATGGAAAAGCTGACAAAGGGTTTCAAGACTGGCACAGTTGTGCATAAGTTTGACAAGGCAATGTACCTTTGAATGCGTTTATCCACATCGAAATAGTGCTGTAGGGTTTTTGCAGAATGGTGTGCTTCTGAATATTTTGAATACGCAATATAGTGTCGCATGTACACAGAAATCTCTTTTCTAATCATATTGACGAAGGTCTCTTTCACCTTTTCTTTAACGTCGTTGGTGAGATAAGGATTTTTAACCAATCTTTCCAACATCTTATTTACTGCTTTCATGTAAGTGTCAAGCCCTTTTGAGGACCCACGTATCTCAGCATAAAAAGAAGCTGAAAAAGCTGCGGAGTGTGCCAAATAGATTGCTGTGATCTCTTTGTTGATCACAATGGGGTGCTGAGAAGCTATCTGCAACAGGTAATCAGGATCCCACATCAAACGAATTTCGTCGCTCCAGTCCGGAGAAATATTTTTAACTTTATCATGTTGAAAAAGAATCCCTGTCGGAATAGGAAAGTTTCCTTTGAAGCGAATCATTTCCAGCAGCCCTTCAGGCACTTGGAACAAGCCATTTCTTTTCCAATTAGAAAGAGGATTTGCGACGATGAGATCATTTTCATCAACAGCGAGAACTCCACAGGCAGAAAAAGCCGCTTCAGGATGCTTTTTAAAGCCATTTAATGCTGTAGTAAAAAAGTTCGGCAGAAAATAGTCGTCATCAGATAGAAATGAAAAATATGGAGTCTTGACGCGGGATAATCCATATTCATAATTTGCCATCATCCCTATATTTTCAGGGTGTTTATGGTATTTGACACGAGAATCTTTTTTTACAAGAGCATTCATGATTTCTTCAGTTTCGTCTCCGGATGCATTGTCGTAAACACAGACTTGAAAATCGGTATGAGTTTGTTGCAGGATGCTGTTGACAGCTCTCTTGAGTAGCTGTGGACGTTTATATGTTGTAATTATTGTTGTTATCATTTTTATGTTTCTCATCATTTTTATACGTTGAAATAGCTAAAGTATTGTTTTCTTGTTTGATGTTAAATATTCTTGCAAATTTTATTTTTGCGCTAAGCCCGTAGGGTAGGGTGTTGATTCTTCATGGTTTCGAGTGTACAACTTTGTTGCAAAATTCGTCCTGTTTTAAGCCCGTAGGGCGTCTGTTTTAGCCCACAGTGACCGTAGGGAACTGTGGGTAGATTAATAGAAGTATCTGAGCCCGTTAGGGCGACTGAATATCAATTAATCTGTTTGCCAATCAACACCCCATAAGTTTTTTAATTTTTTTAATTCGTCATCAAAAGTGTATTTTTTATGATGTTCTTTTTGTTTCTCAATATATCTGCTTACTGTTTGTAATTGAGATTTACTATAAGAAAATCCACCGTAACCTTGTTGCCATGAAAATTGTGAATAGTTCTGCTTTTTCATCCAACCTGTGCTGTAAGACTTCATCTCTTTTAATAACGTGCTAATGGGAGCATCTTGATGTAGATTCACAAGCATATGTAAATGATCTTCAGTGCCATTGATGCTCAAGATTATGCATTTTCTTTTGTTAGCTATGCCTCCAATATAGGCGTATAAACGTTTTTCAATATCTGATGGAATTAGAGGCTGTTTATTTTTTGTAGCAAAAATTACGTGCAAATACACTTCAACACAGCTATGCGTCATATGACAACCTCTTATGTTGTTTTCAGTCGCCCTACGGGCTCTTATTCTTTTTTTATTCTACCCCACAGTTCCCTTCGGTCACTGTGGGCTAAAACAGACGCCCTACGGGCTTAGCACAACTTTCATGACAGTACACTTTTCAAACTGTACATTTATTCATCCAAATTTCTCTTAATTTAATGTGGGCTAAAACAGACGCCCTACGGGGTGAGCACATTTCGTACAACGCTCTTTTTTTTAGATTAATCTCCATTCATTACTTGTTGTTTCCACCAGTTGATAGTGTGTTGCAAACCCGATTCTAAACTATACTTGGGACGCCAGTTAAGCTCATGTGATAAGCGTTTCACGTCTGCAATTATGCGTGGAGGATCATTTTGTGTTTGTGTAAAGGCTCCAAATTGTATCAGATCTTTTGCTGAAAGCTCCGTGGCTATAGTATGAAGCACATCTCTTAACACAACTTCTTTTCCTGAGGCAACGTTAATGGCTCCTTGCAGTGGACTATCTAACAGTGTAACGAATGCGTCGGCTGTGTCTTCAACATGCATAAAATCTCTAATTTGCATGCCATGAGAACATTTTGCGATACTCTTTTTAAGCAAGTTTGTGATCACATAAGGAACAAGCCTTTCAGTATACTCATGAGGACCGTGCAGAAAAAAAACACGCCCCCAGGCATAACTCAAGCCTATTTTATTTGCATACGATTCCAGAATCTGATGCAGAGAATGCTTACAAACGCCATAAAGAGTTGCGGGTTTCAACGGTGTAGTTTTTTCATCGCAAATATCAGCACTCCAGTCGTATTCTGCACAGGTTCCTGCCATGACAACTCTGGCGCCATTATTCGCAGTGAAACATTGAAGCAAATGTATGCTTGCTTTTACCCAATCCAAATTTTCCGGAGCAGTCCAAAACTTCCCCGGAGTTGCATACCAGGCAAGATGCAAAAGATGCGTAGGTTTAACGTTAGCAAACAGCTTCGTGACAGCGTCACTGTTCATCAAGTCGGCTGTGTGATGGAAGAGTCCCTGCGATACAAAAGCTTTATGCCCAATGCTTTTTGAAGAAACAGCATGGACCTCATACCCTTTTTGCAAAAGAAAGGGAATGGTATGTCGACCAATAAACCCTGTAGCACCTGTCACAATGACTTTTTTCATAATCTAAGTTGTTGTTTTTTATTCACCACAAAGACACAAAGATCACAAAGAAAAAAGATAAAAGTTAAAAACAAGGAATGCAAGATCGCCTTCGGCGGCAGGATCTTTTTGAATTATGAATGCTGAATTATGAATTATGAAAGAAATCATCCCCTTTTTTTCAGATTTCATAATTCAGATTGACGTTGTTGCATAAATGTTTCGCCACTTCGTGGCTCAATATTTTTTGTGAATGTACCTTAGGCTCCCTCGCTGCGCTCGGTCTCCTACGGCTAGCATATGTCGTCGCTCCGCGACTAGAAAACCACTTCGTGGTAATAGTTCAAAGCCGCACTAGAAATCGCGAAGCGATAAATAGTCGCGTAGCGACGACATATGTTAGCCGTAGGTGACCGAAGGGAACCTACGGTAAATATAATGAGACTATTGAGCCAGGAACTGGCGACACATTTATGCAACAACCCATTCATAATTCAGATTTCATAATTTCTTCTAAATGCTGTTACAAGGAAAAAACAATGCCTCCAGGCGGAAAAAGAGTTGGTGCCGGCAGACCCAAGGACTCCGGAAAATTTGGCTCCGAAACAAAAGCAATTCGTGTGCCGATCAATGAAGTAGAATCGGTTCTACACTATGTTCAGAACAAGTTTTATCGTTTACCTCTATTCCAGCACACGGTTTCGGCAGGATATCCTTCTCCGGCAGAAGACGACACAGAGGTCACGCTTGATCTTAATGAACTGCTCATCAAGCGTCCTGCAGCCACATTTTTCCTAAAAGTCTCCGGCTCTTCCATGATTGATGCGGGCATTCATGACAAAGACATTTTGATTGTCGATCGCAGTATTGCTCCGGCTAACGGAAAAATTGTCATTGCGAGTGTCAACGGAGAACTAACTGTGAAACGTCTGCGCTGCATCGGAAAAAAAGTACAGTTGGTGGCGGAGAATCCTTCTTATCCTCCGATTGATATTACAGAAGAGATGGATTTGCGTTTCTGGGGCGTCGTCACCAGCGTGATCCACGCAGTGTAAGACAGAAAATCTGAAATCTGAAATATGAAATCTGAAACTGTGTTAGCGCTTTTCTTCGCGAAGCGTTTGTTTTTTTCAGATTTCATAATTCAGATTTCAGATTTTTTGTGACTATGTGCTCTATGAACTATTTTGTATTGGCGGATTGTAATAACTTCTACGTGTCGTGTGAGCGGGTTTTTAATCCAAAGTTGGAGGGAAAACCGATCATCGTGCTGTCGAGTAATGACGGATGCGTTGTCGCACGCTCTCAAGAAGCCAAAAAATTGGGCATCAAAATGGGAGAAGCCTTCTTTCAAGTGAAGGATCTTTGTAGTCGCCACAAAGTGCTGGTGTTTTCTTCCAACTACCAACTGTACGGAGACATGTCGCAACGCGTGATGGACGTTCTGTCCGAAATGGCGCCGGAAATAGAAATATATTCTGTTGATGAAGCATTTCTGAAATATCCTGGAACCATTCCTTCGCATGAAATGTACTCCATTTGCGAAGAGAACCGTCGTATACTCAAAAGATGGGTGGGCATTCCTATTTCATTTGGGATAGCTCCAACAAAAACATTGGCAAAAGTCGCTAATGATCTCGCAAAAAAAAATCGTGATATCGGCATTTTCAACTTAAGCGATCCAGTAGAACGTGAAAAAATTTTACAAAAATACCCCATAGGTGAAGTGTGGGGCATCGGAGGCCGTCTTAGAGCACGCCTGCAGGCGCTTAACATTTTTACGGCTGGAGACTTTTGCAAGATGGATCCTGTCATTGTCCGTCGCAAATTTGGAGTCGTCGGCGAACGTATGTTGTGGGAGCTGCGTGGAGTCAGTTGTTTGGGATTAGCGAAGTCTGCACCAAAGAAGAGCATTACGTTTTCGCGTTCCTTTGGACGTGCGGTGACGGAAAAGGAAGAACTCGCCGAAGCATTAGCAACATTTGTCAGCAAGGCGTGTATAAAGTTGCGCAGTCAAAAAGGCTGTGCAAAGGCCATGTATGTATTTTTGGAGTCACAGCTCTCATCCAAAGAATTTGTCAGGCAGCAGTTTAGCGCTGCTGTTGATTTCCCCATGCCTACCAATGATACGCCACAGATGATCACGGCAGCAAAAGAGTGTTTAACGCAACTTTTTCAAGAAAACCAGCGCTACAAAAAGTGCGGTGTGATCCTTTTAGACATTATTCCGGAGGCACAGGTGGCCCCAGACCTATTTTTGGGAGGCCTAAATCAAAAACGCTCGCATCTGATGCACACTGTCGATGCTGTCAACGCACGTTTTGGCAAGCAATCGGTATTTTTTGGGGCGATGGGAGTGAATACTCCGTGGACAGGAAGAATTGCAAACCGTTCTGGTTACAACACAACAAGCTGGAACCGCTTGCCGATCGCCAAAACATCCACACCACAAACCAGAGTAAACAGTAGAAAAAGTTCAACGACTTTCTTTGCATAAGTGAAAACAATAACTGCTGTTTAAGCTGCGCGAAGCGAACTCCCGAAGGGAGTTATTCAATTGTAGCCCAGGGTTCACAGTGCCCTGTAAGGGCATGTTAACCCTGGGTGTATTTGCAAAAACATTTGTCCCAGTGGGGTCAGGCTTGCAAGTTTGCAAGTTGGGTCATTGTTGTGTTGAGAAAGTTTGTCAACTTGCAAACTTGCAGGCCTGACCCCAATGACCATGGGCTCACGCCCATGGCTACATGCTGTCGCCTCTTCGAGGCTCATTCGTTATGATTTTAACCCTTTTTCAGGACCATTTAGATAAAATTATAACCCGTTGAGTTAGCCAAATGTGAGCCTCGAAGAGGCGGCAGCATGTAGCCCCAGGCGTAAGCCTGGGGTCATATGTTAGATGGAAAATTGAGCCGTGAATACGGCGACAGAAACTTGATTTATGCAACAACACTATTCATAATTCATAATTTAATCTGTGTTATCTGTGGCTATCATCGCATTAATAATTTGGATTTTCGCGCTTTACAGCTTCCATTTGGTCCGGTGGAACTCCAGTTACACCACCAACTTCAATAGCCGTTTTTATTAGCTTCTCATAAGCCTCTAAACGTTGATCAATAAGAGCTTTTAGGAGTGGTTTTTCTACCAATTGATTCACTTCTAAAGGAGCATTTGTCATTGGTGATTTATGATATAGATTAATGCATCGAACAATCGCGTTTCGTTCGTAAAGAGTTTTCCCATTAGGATCTCCCACAGGATCGCGAATTGGCTGGTGTGTGATTGCACATTCATATTGTCTAAATATGACATCATTGTGTAAAGCTTCCGGTATAACCGCTAGGCCCACAAGATTTACGCTAAAAGTATCATGATTGGCCGCGGCTTCCTTTTGCTGGACTGAATTCTGCTTGAGACTTGTTATAACCATTGCGCTTCCTTTTACAGCTGTTTCTGCAGGACTTAATGTCGTGAAAAATTGTTCAGCAGCCTTTATTTTATCGTCGCAATCTTTGTCTGAAATACCAACCCCAACTTTCCACCCAATTATTGGTCGATTGTCCCAATCACGCATGATAACCTTAGAGTAATCTAATGGATCTTCACCATAAATAGGTTCTTCTTGGGCACGTTCGCTCTGAGGAAGCGATCGGATATGTTTATAACGATAAAATTCAGATTCATTATAAGCTCGTGCGGTACTTATTAAAGGAGCGCTAGCTTCTAAAGTAGCTCTTGCAATAGAAATATGTCCTAATTTGTAATCTATTCTTACTCTAAGCAATTCAGGAAATGCACCTAAAAACTGTATGACAGACTCACTTGACGTGATTGCTTCTAGCGTCCGATCACTAGCCCCTCGCATATGAGCTCCTAAAGCTATGCTGTTGGCAACAAAAGCTAAAGACTTAAAAGAACTGGAGGCAATTGACAATGTTTTCTGAACATTCTCTGATCGTGAGGGATTTGTCGGATAAGAAAATATTTTTTTAACTCGATTAAAAAGATCAATCCCATCAACTGTCTGATTAAGGACTTTACATGCAGCTACTAATGCATTCATACTTTCTCCTTTTTAAAATTTGTACTTGTATCTCTTAAGTTTGCACAAATCAGGCTAATATTACGCTGCCACATTATTCAATATAGTGCCCAATGAATTCTAAGAATTTCTGACACATATTTTCATTTTTTCTAGCCGGAACAGGTTCCTCTTGAACGTGACCTTCTTCAGAATTTTGTTTTTTGGATGCCTCAGAATCTAGATTTCCCCTTTTAGTAGGCTGAAATTCAGCTAATTTATCATCAATTTCTTTTTGTAGAACTGGCGATTCCATAAAGTGCTCCCAACACATTGGTACCTTATCAGCGGGCCATTTTGCTGGTACAATTCTGTTCTTAATCCTTTTATCTACCTCATTTTTTTCACAAATAATTTTCGGATCAAATTTTGATACGACAACATTTCTAATTGGTACATCGGAAAAACAGCATCTTTTAAAAACAAATTCTCCATTAAGTCGCAGGTTAGCCAATGTTGCAGGAATGTGATCTAAGCTTTTCCAATTTTCAAGCCCTTCAAATTCTTTAGTCAGTTGCTGGTCTGCGGCGGCCTTGGCCTTCTTTCTTGCTTCTTCCGCCTTGGCAGCAGCAGCTTGTGCCTGTTTTGTCTCTTCTTCTTTCTTAGCAGCAGCAGCTTGTGCCTGTTTTGTCGCTTCTTCTTCCTTAGCAGCTTGTGCATTCGTTTGATCTTTCAGCTTACTAGCTACAGTACTAACCCCGGTATTTATTACTGCTCTTGTTATATTCCCTGCAACAATCCCTCTTGCACATGATTGCACACTAGGGTTTGAGGAAAAAAAACTGGCAGCTTGAACCATAAAGTCTACAGCATGCATTGAAGTGTTTAAACTAGAAGAAAGAGATTCAGGGTTTTGACATAGTTCAGCTTCTGCCTTGTCAAACTCATTATGGGAATGAAAAAGTGAATAAGCCCTACCTGCGTACTCAGCAGCAGTTGGAGCATACTTAATTACGACGCTAGAGACTTTGCTAACAGAGTTTATAATCAATGCCATATTCATCCTTTTTTAGGTTAGGTGTTTCTTTAAAACGAAATAACATTATATCAAATTTTTTGCAAAGCATTTTTCACTTCAAAAAGTATAGCTCTCCTTAGAAAAGGTGTTAGACGTTGTGATAAGTTAATAAGTTACTCTGACCCCTAATTTACTGTGTTATCTGTGGCTATTTTATGCTATATAGTTTATCCTAAATTACCTAATAATTTAGGTGAAAAAATGTCAGCTCTGCAAAGGACTGTTTCAGCTCTTGTAAAACCAACAACAAATGCAACAGTTGTCCCTACAACAGCTTCTCAAAAGCCAACAGCAATATCTGTTACTCAAGCCGCAGCTACAGTTCTGGCATCAATGCCACTGCCACGTCGGATCATGCAATCGCTTAAAGATAAATCTGAAAAACAACACCCAATAAATCAACCTTCGACGAAAATCCCTTCGCCACCTGCTCCCATCATCGTTCCCGAGTTGAAAAGAAAAACTATGGAGTCAGCACCAGCAAATAATACCAATGGTTTTGCCG
>Ga0206902_10123_pt1 | contig 20674 bp, 19 predicted proteins | sample Alteio_BWOrgHeat_44_FD_153242 | JGI IMG/M metagenome (GOLD analysis project Ga0206902, IMG submission 153242) | Enriched cells from forest soil in Barre Woods Harvard Forest LTER site, Petersham, Massachusetts, United States -... | ecosystem: Environmental > Terrestrial > Soil > Temperate forest >... | reverse complement strand
TGGCGGACAGTAGAAACCCGAATAATACAAATCCGATAAAAATAAGGTAACCGGGCTGGATCGAAGTATTATTGGTGGTAATGCTTGTGATGGATTCTTCCTGAATATTTAGGTCAGACAAGGTATTTTCAACGATCCCGTTAAAGCCGATAAAGGTCATTAGAATAGCAACAACCATAACGTCAGCCATACTCCATTTCCCAGACTCAAAAGCGAAATAATGAATGATTTTGTTTTTAGCCAGCTTCTTTTCACTGACAAGAGAAAGCCCTGTTGAAAGCAGTTTCATAAAAGGGAACAGGACACTGAAGCACATAATGAGAATTCCCACTATTTGCGAATCAGCTTTGCCAGTCCGTATTAACAGAACAACCACGTCAATGATGCTTTTGCTTTGAAAAAAGAGGACTTGGTCTTTAAACAGTACGTTCTGTCCAATCAAGTGGAAATCCATAGAGGCAATTCTTGCATCTATTTCAATCATTGTTGAGGTCAAGCCCACCACTAACAATAAAAGCCCTGCTACCACGGATAAGAAATATAATGCTATGTGGAGCTCTTGTCTGTTCCTTAAAAAGGCCCAGATCAAAACAATACATACTATGCAGCCAAGCATTCCAAAACACCAGGCATAGGTTTGTTTCCTGATTTGAACCAGATCTGCACCGTTTTTTTCATTGAAGGCGCTTTTGTCATGTACTCCGTATTTGATGAAAATAGAATCCATCGTTTTTTTAGTTACGGCCATAGAACTGTCATAGGTTTTTTTGCCCATTTTCGCCAGTGCGGTGTCTGCGATATTTGCAATCCTTTTATAACTCGAAGGCTTTGTTATTTCCGTCATTATTTTCTGTGCAAATCCAGGTACCTGTTCCTGTATTTTATTTTGACTGACAAGCGCATTAACGGCCATTTTTTTTAGCTTGCCACCTACTGTTTTTTGTGGTTTATTGATTACCCCAAAGGCTGTGTCGACCAGGCCGTGCAATATCTTTTCAATCTCCTTTTTTAGGTCCTCCTGTTGGGAGTTCGTAAGGCGATACTGTTTGATCTCCGACGATGCGGCGGAAATAATTTCATCTCGCCAGATATCTACAGACAATAATCCGAACGAGACACTGTTTGCCACGCTGTAATCCCTCTTATATTCCTGCTGCCTGTTGGAAAGGATATGCACCTGATAGCCGCAGAAAGTTTCAGCAGCCAGAATCAGAGAGACTCCGACAATCATCAGCCATCTTGGAAGTGATGCAGGGGAAGGTTGTTTTGAAGGTGCTTTAGGCCGCATGCGAAAAGCATTGCACAAACCATACTACTTTTTATTGAGGTGGTTGCCCTTGGCCTTTGAATTCCTGTCATTTCATTGGCATCACAATCAATTTCGGAATTATTGACTGAGGCAATATTTTCTCATAGTGCGGATTTTTTTGCCGAAAATTTCGACTTTCCCAATTCATAGTGATACTCTTGAACAAAAAATCAGATATGCATACTTTTTGTATTTCTTAACAGGTATGGCGCTGAATATTGGAGGTAGAGGTTTTTTTAATTGTCAATCTAGCTCAAATTGGTCAAGATCATTTCAACACGTATTGTTTTCTGTTTCCTGATTTTTCTTACTTATAATGCAAAGGCCCAGGATCTCAATAAATATTTTAAACTGCTGACATGCGGGCTGAAACAAGCATGGAAATTAGACAGTGTAACACTCAATTCCAATTACGGCATATTTAAAAGGGGGGAGGTTTTGTTATTCAAACTGAGTAACGAAGTGGTTGTTTTCGACAATGACACGCATAACAAACAAACCATTACCTGGCTTCTTGGGAAAAAGGACAATTACGCATTGATAAATTTAGGCGATGCCGGATATTATGAGATTGATTTTCTGCTGCGAAATAAAGTCGAGTATATGAGATTACGCAATGAAATCCGGCCTCAAAAAAATATGGATGTAACTGAATATTATTTTGTGAAATCAAACTGACACATGAAAAGCGCTAAACCAATTACGACCAAAAAAAATTTTTTGAAGATATTCATTTGCCTCATTGCCGCTTTATCCCTCATTTTTACGCTCATTGCCTGGTTTAATAGCCGCCAGAATGGGAACGAATTCAAAGCAAAAGAAATCTCAGCCTACAAAAAACTAGATCTTCTGGTGGCAAAAATTATTACGACTACTGATCCTGATTCGCTGGTTAATTATACCAAAATTTTTAACAGAGCACTCTTTGAGGCGCAGACCTCCTCATTCCAGGATTCAGTAATCTCCCTGAGTATGCGGAGATTTACCTTTGAATTGAATGATAAGCTCCATGGTATTGTAAATCTTTTAGACTCCGGAAGATTCGAAAGAACGGGTCAAAGCATTATCCGGACCTGCGCTGCACATATAAGCAGTTTACCCGCCAACTAATCAAAAAACGGATTGGTCCGTATTCCTTCCGATGTAAGACCCCTGTAGGATTTTGTTTGTACTTGGCTAGGCCTTTCTTTTGGCAACAAGAATCTCCCTTAAAACATGAATGGGCTGTGGTTTTTATTGAAAAATAAAAGCCAGACCAAAAGATCTGACTTTTCCCTTCATGGTTCCAATCACACTATTTACTTCTTGCAGCCGTCTGGGAAACTATTCCCTTTTCTCAAGGATGTCAGCGGTGACTCCTTGTCTTTAAAAGTGGTGTCAAAAAGACGGCAATCTGCTCATCCTTTAGAATAGCGTGGGCTTTTATTGTGTAGACGCCAACTGTTCATCTTGGGCTATCCTTATTGATTCCTCCAGGATTAGGCCAGCAAAATTTGTTGCAGGGCCTGAATCTATATTTTCGATTGTACTGCTCCAGCCTTTAACCTATTTTCCATGGCGCCGCACTTTCTGCTGTGGTTTTTCAACAGGGGTAATCTTTTTTTTCGGATTGTTATGCCCATGCGATAGATAGCCTGACCTGGCTATTTAGTCACAGAAACTGGGGTAATGATTTTTGTTTATTTTTACGGTAACATTTGGTCCTGCAACTGCATACGTTGGCTTTATACTGGACTTTTACAAAGCCTTCAATTTCGTGCCAAGTTAATTTCAGCCAGCATGGCAATAATTTCCTGGTAGGATGAGCAATACTGTCTACAATCAGCGGGAATTTGTACCCTTTTTTGGGTTACGAAATTTGTTGACGTATGTGGATACACGTTAGTTGCACTTCCCGATAATTTTCGAATCTGTAAACAGGTTCATTTTTTTTCATTTTACCGAATAACTCCAAAATAGTTAACTTAGATTACCTTTTATTGCACTTTCTTCCTTGCTTGCAAATTAAATTCCTGATGAAAAGGGTACTGATATACGATGATGATGAAGACATTTTATTCCTTAGCGGGATGATCCTTGGTGCATATGATTATTCAGTTGAGGTTCGTTCCCGTTGTGAGGACATCATTCATGACATTGAACTGACAAAACCGGATATTATTTTGATGGATCTGGCCATACCGATGATTGGCGGTGAGAAGGGAATAAGCCTTGTGAGAGATAGCCCATCGGTTAAAAACATTCCGGTTATTTTATTTTCCGCCAATGCGGACATAGAGGAAATATGTAAAAACACCGGCGCGGACGGGTATTTAAAAAAGCCCTTCAATATTGAGGATCTTAGAAAATTGATCGAGGCCACACTGATTAAAGTTCAGGCCAGTAGCTAGCGGTCCTTGTTGGGTAAATATCCTGTTAGGCAGGAAAAAACCACCTTAGGTTAGCAGCCCCGGAGCAAATAGCACCTATAAAAGAGGGGATAAAAAATATCGCTTCAGCAAAATAGCAGCAGCAAAAAGAACCAGGAAGAGGCAAACTGCGGAGTACAATCAAGAAAATCAGCCCGAAAACGGGTAGTGAGGCGAAGGAAAATGCTCCACAAGAAAAAAATCAAATGATTGCTTAACTTGATTGTCTATTCGGCACAGCTGCCATCCTTTTTATGCAAGAGAAAGAAAAATTATTTATGGTCCTTTTAGGCTGTACACCTAAGGGAAGATTTACCGAACAGCACGATGTTTTCTTTGGTATAGGAACATCACTTCATAGCCTGAAAAAAGACATATCAGCATTTTGGCCGGAAGTTGGTGATGATATTCATATTGACGCATGGAGGGAAGTAAACTACGTGGACGGCTTCAGAATTTCCGTGGTACATAAAAGTGAACCCGGGACAGGAGCCGAAAACATAAAACTCTTTTTTATTAACCTGGGCGGTTATCGCCATAATGAGTTTGAAGAATTTCACTATAAAATGATTGTCGCTGCACCGGACAAGGGTTCTGCCATCCGTGAATCCAAGAAAACGGTTTTTTATAAACATGTTGGAATTAAAGGAGCGGAATCCCATGTTGATGACAAATATGGAATCGACGTCGATGACCTGCACGAAATTCAAGATATACTTCCAGCATACTTCAGAACTAAATACAGGATAGTCGCTGCTTTCGAGGAGAGACCGGAAACGGATACCTTGAATTTAGGTTACCTCATGTTCAGCAAGATCTAGCGCCAGGGGAACCGATTCAACATTACGGCACAGTATTTTCTTACCATTGGGTATGCTGGAAATCAAAATACATTCGGTGGCTGACTTGCAAAAGGCAATTTCCGTCTTAGAGCAAAAAAAAAGACAAAAGGAGCAAGAGTTGAATGCAGCTCTTGAAGAAACTGCGCACAGCCTGACGCCTCTTAATCTGATGAAATCGGTTTGGCATAGTGTGGTGGCGCCGACGGAAAATAATTCTTATTTGCCTGCTATAACGGGAGTTTTGGGCTCAGTGGTGATAAAGAAAATAATTCCTGCGAGATACAGGTTCATTCAAAGAGTGATAACCGGTGCAGCAGGCTGGGCGATTGCCCGTTTGTTTACCCGCAAAACGAAAGAGCAGGCTATAACCCGCTAAGGTCAATCCTTTGTCTTTGAATTTTTTTATCATTTATCTTTTTCCCGGATTGCAATAACGCATGCCAACGTATTACAATCCGATTTCCTTGATTGCTAAATCGATAATTGTCCAGGAAGTTACTATCGTAGATAGCACAATTCAGTGATATCGATTAATTCCATGTAAGGATCCAGCAAAGCAGTATCTTCAAAAAGTTTAATCCTTTTGTATTCCAGTTTGATAATGTCATAAAATAATTCTATGTAAAACCCTTCCAGCTGGAACAATGCAACCGTGTACACACCACTGTCGCGATACCCTAAAAGAATTGCCCGTTCTTCTATACAGTGTAATTGATCTTCTCTATCCAATATTTTAAAATCTTTGAGTTTCATAAATTGTAGGATTTCAAACTCCATGCCAGCACAACATACCCACTGCTGGGCCTTCGGCTGTATTTATTCCATAAGTTTTTTTACTACAGTATCTTGGGCAGGTTTTTTCAGCCACACTTTGCGGGTAGCATATAGTATGACGCAAAATATTCCCCACAAAGCTGCCATAATGAAAAACCCCAGTTCAAGGCTGCCCGTTAATCGGCCGATTAAAAAACAAAACGCTATGGACAGCAGGGATATAAAAAAAATGGCGGCAATTATAATGATTATAAAGGCAAAAATGGAAGACACGATATCTGCTGATTTGTCTACGGATTTTAATCTCAGTAAATCTGCGTTGATTTTAATGTAATCTTCAAAACTTCTAAATAACTCTTTAATATGGCTTAATTGACTAATCATAATTTAGTTTCAGTAAAAAAATTGATATTCCCCTTTTCTAAATCAAAAAGTCTGCCTGTCCTGTATTCTGAACGGATTAATGCCCTAGCTGGATTTGAAAGGGCATATTTTTTGTGCTGATGGCATCATGGAAAATCAAATCAATCAGGAAGAATTCGAGGTGACGTTTAATTACCAAAATGTTTTATTTATTTGTCAGGTTTCTATGGTAAACCAGGAAAATAATCGGTGTTACGATGTTGAATATTTTTCTCCCAATGAAAAGGGTAGGATTGAGTGCCTGAAGGGTGATACCAACCATGCAGCCAATGCTACGCTTTGGTCAGCCGACAGGAGTGATGCAAAGATGGATTTTTTGCAGATTCTGGGTAAAGCCATTGAAGAGCATGGCACCTAGCGGCACGCGGCCTATTTTCTTTTGGATTTCTTAAAGTCCATTATAATGCAGTAAGTTTTCAATGTTTTCTTCTTTGTTTCGAGATTTAACAACCAATAGCGTTTTCTTTCACGATAAGAGATACAATTATTTATTCCTTTTAAACTACAATCGCTCGGTATCAATTTCAGTTTTCAACGCTGGACCCTCCAGGAAATGCGAAAACGTTTCGTAATTTCTACAATACACCGACTTTTTTCCCCGAACACGATGACTGGATGCCTGAATTCGTTAGGCAGGTTTTTTGTTTTATTCAAATAAAGCGGCACAGTATGAAAAAGAACTTTTTTGAACACCAGAAATCAAGAAAAACGGACAGTTCCCTGGTGAAGTTTTTTGTTGAGCACAGGAATGATCTGGGCTTAATGATCAGGATGGTTCAAAGGCTGAGGGCCAAAGGGAGACCCAGTGAAATCAAATATAGTTTTGGAATGCAATGTCATTCAAATTAAGAGATCATTTTTTAAAATTTAAATCAATATATATGTTACGATGGACGATTATATTTCTAGTGATTGCTATTATAGCTGGAATATTTGGCTTTTTTGGAATTGCTGCAAGCGCAGCGTATATCGCCAAAATTCTCTTCTTTATTTTTATTGTTTTGTTTATCTTTTCATTTGTATTTGGGAAAAAAAGTCCTGAAGCTTAGTTTTTCCCGGCAACCACGTGTAAGAACATAGGAATTGACAAGATCCTATGTTTTTTTATTTTAGGATTATCCTTAATGGCCAAATGAAATTGGAAGGTTTCGGTGAGAACCATCCGGTCCTGTGGATGCAACAATCTTTTAAGTGTAATTTGCTTCCTTTAGTGGGCTACTATGGTTAATTGTGTAAAAAAATGCCCAACTTGTTGAACCCCTGGGCTGGAAAATAGATCAAAATGATCAGCAATGATATGGCCGTCACGGAATTGTACGAAATTTCGAGGGATTTGATGGTTGCTTAATCTTGGAATAGTTTTTAGCTATTTATCAGTGGCAAATAAAATCTTTTCGGGATTCCCATAACGCACCAAGACCCTGAGAGTTAGATTGTTTGCGAACAAACCCAAAAATGATTTTTTGAACGATATGAACAGTGGGAAAAATAAAATAAAAAAGCCATTATACAGGCGCATTATCAAAATTACCCTGATAATCGTTGCGTCCTTTGTTGGTTTGATTCTAATCCTGGCGTTGCTAATTCAATCCAGCCCTGTTCAAAATTTTATAAAAAATAAAGCTGTTTCCTATCTAAAAGCAAAATTGCACACGGAATTAAGCATAGGAAAGATTTACATCACTTTTCCCAAAAACATTGTTATCAATGATATTTACCTGGAAGATCATGCGCATGACACCCTTTTCTCCGCTGAGAAATTATCTGTCAACCTGAGCATGCTGAAGCTGTTGCATAGCAATATTGAAATAAATAGCATTGATCTGGAAAAAAGCACGATTCATGTCAAGCGACTGTTGCCGGATACTATTTTTAACTTTCAATTTATTGTGGATGCTTTTGCTTCCCCGACCACAAAGCCGATGGCACAAAAGGATTCATCTTCTTCTCAGATTTCAGTTCATGATATTGTGCTAGATAAAATAAATTTGGTGTTTAAAGATGCGGTGAGCGGAAATGACGATTCCTTCTTTTTAGGCCATCTCGCCATAAACATCGATAGGTTTGACATGGCACATCAAGATTTTTCCGTCCCATCCGTTGTCGTGACTGACCTGCACGGGAAAATCCGGCAAACTGCAGCGCTGGTCCGCGGAAACCCGAAACATGACACTACTAAATTCATTTATCCGTCCTTAAAATTGCGGAACATCAGTCTCAATGAAATACAGTTAGTCTATCTGGACAACCCAACTGCTGTTAATGCAAATTTGAAAGTCCACAACCTTGCTGTACATGTCAGAGCCATGGACTTGACAAATCACCTCATCCAGCTTGACCACGTGGAATTGTCCAAAACAAGCGTTGCCGTCGGCTTGGGCAAATTGGATCATTCAAAAGCTACACAGGCGAACTCGTCAGAGCCTATAGCTGCAGATTCGCCAAACTGGCGAATCATTGCAGATCGGTTAGATCTGACTGAAAGCAATATTTCCTTTGACGATGAGAATAAAGCTGCCCAGAAAAGCGGGTTAGACTACTCACACATGCATTTGCGGGATATAATGTTACACGCAAACCATTTATTGTATAGCAGGGACACGATGGCTGCGGATATTTCAGCAGCTTCTCTCCTTGAGTCAAGCAATTTTCAGCTTGGAGAATTGTCCGGAGAAATCCTTTATTCAGATAAGCGCGCCTATGTAAAGAATCTGTTGGTGAAAACCCCTTCAAGTGTAGTACAAGGCAGCGTGGATTTGCTATATCCTTCGCTGGATGCAATAAAAAAGGACCCAAGGTCCCTGACCCTACGGGCGAATTTGGGGCAATGCAGCTTGCAGGCGAAGGATATACTGGCATTTGTTCCCGGTTTAAAAAAGCAAGCTGCCTTTCATAATACGGATGAAATTTTTAAATTCAAAACCACCGTGTCTGGTAACTTGGCAAGTTTGAACTTAAATCTTTTTCAATTTTCCGGATTTGACGGCTCCCAAATAGATGTCACCGGCACAATAAAAGGTCTTCCGGAAATCAAAAACCTGTATGGTGATTTTGTAATAAACAAGATAAACACAACAAAAAAAGATCTCACATTACTGTTGCCACCCCATTCATTGCCGTCAACCCTTGAAATTCCTGAGACAATATCCTTACACGGCAACGTCAAAGGCAGTGAGCAATTCCTGATTGCTGATTTGACCATGAACAGCTCTTCCGGCTTTCTATCCATCAAAGGAAGCACACGAAAAATGTCCGACATAAAAAACATGGTGTATAATGCGACCGTAATTGCCAAAGATTTCCAAGCCGGAAAAGTATTGAAAAGTGAAAGTAGCTATGGATCCGTATCCTTGCAATTTATGGCCAGGGGAAGGGGCTTGGATGTACATACTGCTCAATCAGAATTTGAGGGTACAATATATTCTGCCGAAATAAAAAAATACAAATACCAAAACCTTCGGATAAAGGGAAGCCTGCAAAATGAAATTGCGCAAACAGACATTGTCATGCATGATCCAAATATGGATTTTTCCTTGCACGGCATGGCTGATTGGCACAGCAAATATCCTTCAGTACACATCACAACATCTGTTGCGGACCTAAAAACCCAACCACTTGGTTTTAGCTCAAGAAACATTGGCTACAGCGGATATATTGATATCAATTTTCCTGTCACGGATCCGGATAATTTAAAAGGGGAGGCGTTGTTTGCAAAAAATATTATCACCAGTGATTCGCAGAAAATTGCAATTGACACGGTAAAATTGCTAGCGGGGCAAACGGATACTAATCAATTCATCCGCTTATACGCTGATGTTATTGAAGCACAAATGCAGGGAAAATATAAACTTACTGAAATGAGGTCTGTGCTTAAACAACTCTTTAACCCGTACTTCCAGACAATGAATGCTGACAGTGTCGTCAATACGAGTCAATATGACTTTTCAATAACGGCCGTTATTAAGAATAGGCCTCTTTTGCGAACGTTGATTCCATCACTGACAAGGCTTGATCCGATTCAGTTTGCTGCTCATTTTAATACTGAAAAAGGATGGAAGGCTGATTTGATTTCTCCCATGATAGTTTTTGGCAGCAATCGCATAAAGAATTTTCAGGTTCACGTAAAACCTCAATCAAAATCGCTAATCGTTGATGCTGAGATCGCTCAGTTAAACAGTGGTAAAAGTCTAGCTTTATACGGTGTTTCTTTAAAGAATTCCATTACCGACAACAAAATAAACTTTGTTTTAAATATTGAGGATAAATTTTTAAAAAACAGATACACCATAGGCGGCTTGTTCGAACAGCCAAATAAGAAGGATTACAAGCTATCGCTTAATGGGGAAAGCCTGCTGCTCAATTACCAAAGCTGGCAGGTCGATAAAAACAACTCAATTCATTTTTCATCAGGAGACATTAATGCGGTCGCCTTCAATTTAAAAAAGAACGATGAGGAATTACGGATTAACAGTGCTTCCTCTCAAAAAGACGCGCCTCTGAACATTGAGTTTAATAATTTCTTGCTATCAACGTTGTCTTCTATGGCGGGATCAGATTCCCTTGCTTTAAATGGCCGGTTGAATGGTAAAGCCACGGTGACCAACATCCGGAATGCCCCAATTTTCGTGGGGCAACTTGCTATAAACGATCTAAGCTTCAATTCGGACACCCTTGGAAACCTTTCCATAAAAGTGAATAACGAAACTCAGAATAAATTTTCTGCGGACGTTCACATTGACGGTAGAGGAAATGATATTTCCCTAACCGGTGATTATTCTACGGGCAATGGGACTTTTGATCTGAACGCTAAAATTAATAAACTTGAACTTTCTTCTATCGTTGGTGCTTCCATGGGGATATTAAAAAAAGCGTCTGGTTCAATTCAGGGAGACCTGGCGTTGAAAGGAACATTGAACAAGCCAGATATTTCGGGGAACATTTTCTTCACCGACGCAATGATTACTCCGACGGATCTCAACAATGATTTTTATATTTCTAACGAAAATCTGAAGATTGATCATGGAATTACTTTTAAAAACTTCGCCATTCTTGACTCTGCAAAAAATAAACTGGTGTTTGACGGTCCTGTAAAAACTGAAGATTATAAACATTTCGATTTTAATCTTAGTGTAAATGCAAAAAACTTCCGTGCACTCAACACCGAAAAATCGGATAATCAATTGTACTATGGAAAATTGTATTTCAATTGTAACCTTCAGGTAAAGGGAACAGAATTAAAACCTGTTGTAGATGGCACCGTTAAAATTGATGAGAAGACAAACCTTACGATTACGCTCCCGCAGGATGAACCAGGAATTGAAGACAGGCAGGGTGTAGTTGAATTCGTCAACAAGAAATCACTGATTAATGATTCGGTTAAAAATGCTGAAAATAAAGACACGAGTAATTTTGTCGTCAGAGGAATTGATATTTCGACCAATATTATTATTGACAGCTCCGCCATTCTGAATATCATTATTGATCCCGACAATGGCGATGCACTTTCAGTAAAGGGAAAGGCAACTTTGACGGGAGGAGCAGATCAAAGCGGAAAAACAACGCTTTCAGGGACCTACCAGATCTCCAATGGTTCATACAATCTTTCTTTCAGTTTGCTCAAGAAGAATTTTAAAATTCAAAACGGAAGCACCATTGTATGGACCGGTGAACCCACGAAAGCCAATCTTAATATCAATGCGATATTAATTGCCAATACGGCCCCCATTGATCTCGTGGACGATCAACTGGCCCAATCAACGTCTTCTGTTCGCAATACCTACCTGCAAAAGCTTCCTTTTGAAGTGCATTTGCATATTGGAGGAGAATTGATGAAACCACAGGTCAGCTTTGATATTGTCTTGCCGGAAGATCAGAGTTATTCTGTATCTAAAGATATAATAACACTGGTCCAGGGAAAACTTGGTATGTTAAGACAAGATTCTGGCGAACTGAATAAGCAGGTCTTTGCCTTATTGTTGCTCAACCGGTTTGTGGGCGATGATCCCTTTGCCTCGGATGCTGCGGGAATAAACGCTGAAAGCCTGGCACGATCAAGTGTAAGTAAAATATTAACCCAGCAACTAAATCAGCTGGCCTCAAGCCTGATAAAAGGTGTAGATGTAAATTTTGATCTGCAGTCGAGTGATGATTATACGACTGGTCAGTTACAGAATAGGACAGACTTGAATGTGATGGTGAGCAAACGCTTGTTGAATGATCGTCTAACGGTAAGTGTAGGTTCGGATTTTGAATTAGAGGGCCCGCAGAATGTGGGAGCCAGCCAGGGTTCGGATTTGATTGGAAATGTCGGGATTAATTACAAACTGACAAAGGATGGACGATACATGCTCCGTGCTTACCGAAAGAATGACTATGACGATATTGTGGAAGGTTATGTTGTTGAAACCGGAGTCGGATTTATTATTACGGTTGATTATAACAAATTCAGTGAATTATTTTCAAAAAAGAAAAAGAGCAAGGAATAATAATAAAAAATGCCAATTGTTGCCGCTAACGGAAAGACATAAAACACACCATCCATTATTCAAGAATACTAATGGTCAAGGATATTGCAGATTATCTTTCGTTTTGTTTTGCTTTTTTTTTGGCGCGCTCATCTTTTGCGTGGTCTCCTGCAACATCACAAGACACATTCCACCAAATGATGCATTGTACACCGGTGCATCCATTTCAATTGATAGCTCTTCTCTTTCACACAAGGCAAAGAAGAAGATTTCTAAAAACCTTGTAGCCTTGACCCGGCCAAAACCGAATGCTTCCCTTCTGGGCCTGCGTTTAAAATTATTCTTGTATAATATTGCGTATAATGCAAAAAAGAAGAATTCCCCCCGTGGGTGGGTCAAAAATAAACTGGGAGAGCCACCGGTACTCGCCAGTGACATAAACATAGACAGGAATGTAAAGATTCTGCAGAGTTATTTGGAGAATACCGGGTATTTCCAGGCAATCGTTTCTGGTGATACTACGATTAAGAATAGAAAAGCTCATGCCGTCTATCACGTTCAGCCGGGAGTAAGGTATCTAATAAATAAGGTAATACTCGACAATGACAGCTCTGCGCTAAATAAGGCAATCATCGCAGATTTTTCAGAGACCCTCCTGCAAAAAGGCAGGCCTTATAATCTAAATGTTATCAAAGCAGAACGGGATAGAATTGATGCTGACCTGAAAGAAAATGGGTTTTTCTTTTTCAACCCCGATTATTTAATTGTCCAGGTTGACAGCAATCAAGGAAATCACACCGTTAATCTCTATATAAATATAAAAAAACAGACTCCTTCGGATGCAAGGCGGACCTATGACATAAACCACGTATATATTTACGGCAATTTTAGCCTCAGATCCTCCATCAGTGATACGGCAAAACAAGACGCCATTCACTATAAAAACTTTTACCTCGTTGATTCTGCAAAACTCTATAACCCCCGTTTATTTGACGAGGCGATGAGGTTTCAGCCTGGGGATACCTATACAAGGAGTGACCATAATCTTACTCTCAGTCGTCTCATTAATCTGGGGTTGTTCAAATTTGTAAAGAACAGGTTCGAACTGGTGAATGTCCTGGACACTCCCATGCTCAACACCTACTATTACCTGACACCTCTTCCAAAAAAATCATTGCAGTTACAAGTGCTCGGGACAAGTAAATCAGACAACCTGGTGGGTTCGCAGCTGTCTGTGGGATGGAAAAACAGGAATTTATTTAAAGGCGGCGAGTCGTTAAGTATTGATGCGTATGGGGGCTTCGAAGTTCAATACAGTTCAGATTTAAAGGGCTACAACACTTACCGTGCGGGTCTTGACAACAAACTTTCCTTTCCGCGGTTCATCATCCCATTTATCGATCTCAATACAACCGGAGCTTTTTTGCCGAAAACTACCATTGAATTAGGATATGATTTTTTGAATAAGATCCATCTTTACACGCTTAATTCATTCCGGACTTCCTACGGCTATGACTGGAAAGAAAATGCCCGCAAAGAGCATGTGTTGAATCCCATTGCCATTACCTACGTACAACCGCTGAATGTTACCCAGGAATATAAAGACAGCGCCAAAAAAAACCCTGCATTAAATTATGCCATTCAAAAACAGTTTATTTTGGGGTCAAATTACACGTTCACTTTTAACCAGCTTAACGGCAAACAACCGGTTAATGCTTTTTATCTCAATGAGAATATCGATGTTTCCGGTAACATTGCAGGGTTACTCAGCGGCGCTAATGCAAAAGCGGGAAAAATTATTTACCTGTTTGGCCTGGATTTCTCCCAATATGTAAAAACTGAGACCGATTTCAGGTTTTACCACAATATGGGTAATAGCACTTGGGCCAACAGGATAGATGTGGGTATAGGCATTCCTTATGGCAATTCCACAGCCCTTCCTTTTATCAAACAATTTTTTGCGGGAGGAACCAATGATATAAGGGCTTTTCGCAGCCGATCCGTTGGCCCGGGGATTTTCCAGGATACGACGGACAATTTTCTTCCGGATCAGGCCGGAGACATTAAGCTCGAGATGAATACGGAGTTGCGAGCCAAGCTTTTTAGTATTGTTAACGGAGCAATTTTTGTTGACGCCGGTAATGTTTGGTTATTCAATAACGATACCCTGCAACCAGGGGGCAAATTTACGAGCGGGTTCTTAAAACAACTTGCGGTAGGCGCGGGCGTGGGTCTTAGATTCGACATCTCTATCCTGATCATCAGGCTGGATGTTGCTTTTCCGTTACGCATCCCTTACTTGCCTGATGGCCACCGGTGGGTGATTAACCAGATTGATTTTGGAAGCGGGACCTGGAGGGGCAAAAACCTCGTGTATAACCTGGGTATCGGTTACCCGTTTTAGGATCCGGATGGGTTTTTTTGCGGATCCCTGTCTATTTTTGGGCATGATAAATGATTATGTAAATATGATTTCATCAACCTAAAATTATTTTTTTATGAGATCGATTTGGACAGGCGCCATTGGTTTTGGCCTTGTGAATATCCCAATAAAACTTTTCAGCGCGACACAGGAAAGCTCACTTGATTTGGATATGCTCGATAAAAAAGATCTTTCCAATATCCACTTTATGCGGGTCAATGAAAAAACGGGCAAAGAAGTGGAATGGGAAAACATCGTGAAAGGATATAAAATAGACGACAGGTATGTGGTGCTGACAGACAAGGATTTTGAAGCCGCCAATGCAGTTAAAACAAAACTAATTGAAATTTCGGAATTCGTAAAAACGGATCAGATCGACAGCATGCTATACGAAACTCCCTATTATGTTGCGCCCGAAAAATCCGGTGCACGAGCCTATGCTCTGCTGAGGGAGGCTTTACTGAAAACCGATAAAGCAGCCGTGGCTACTTTTGTCATGCGCAACAAAGAAACGCTCGCCATACTTCGCGCCAACAAAGAGGTCATTATCCTGAACCGGATCCGCTTTTCCCAGGAAATCAGGGATACGAAAGAACTTGATATCCCTAAAAAAGCGGAAATCAAACCCGGGGAATTAAAAATGGCCATATCGTTGATTGATCAACTTTCCAAAAAGTTCGATATCTCGAGCTATAAAGACACATATACCGAACAGCTGATGAAAGTGATCAGGGCAAAATCAAAAGGGACAAAACCTGCCGCCACGCATATGCGGGTGGTCCATAGCAGAACAACGGATTTAATGTCTCAACTAAAAGCCAGTCTGAAAAGCAAAACAAAAAAAGCCTCCTGACATGAGTCTTGCAAAATATAAAACCAAAAGAAATTTTTCTACCACGAAAGAGCCAAAGGGGGTCATTAAAAAGGGAACGGATGCCTTGAGTTTTGTGGTTCAACGCCATAAGGCTACCCGGTTGCATTACGATTTCAGGCTGCAAATGGATGGGGTTCTGAAGAGTTGGGCTGTTCCCAAGGGACCTTCCATGAACCCTGGAGATAAAAGACTGGCGATGATGGTGGAAGATCATCCTTATGATTATAAAGATTTCGCCGGTGTTATTCCTGAAGGATATGGGGCAGGGATTGTTGAGATATGGGATAAAGGATACTACACTGACATTGGAAACGATGCTCCGCTTGTTGCGGAAAAAAAATTAAAGGCAGGGTTAAAGGCGGGCAATTTAAAATTCACGTTATCTGGAAAAAAATTGAAAGGGGAATTTGCCCTGGTAAAGTTAAAAGGCGGTGAAGAAAATGCATGGCTGCTGATAAAGCATAACGACAAATATGCGACCCGAAGCAAGTACGATAGTGAGAACGAAACAGCGCCCAGTTCCCCGATCAATAAATGGCTGGCCCAAAACAAGAATCCTGTAAAAAAAAAGTCTATCAGGGCATTAGAAAGCAAGGGGAAAAGGTAGATTCCTTTATTCATCCCATGCTTGCTAAAGAAGCCCAAGACGCATTCGATGATCCCAACTGGGTATTTGAAATAAAGTGGGATGGTTACCGTGCCATTGCTGAAATTACCGGGAATGACGTAAAACTCTATTCCCGCAATGGAATTAGTTTCAAAAATAGCTACCCCGCGATTTACTCGGAATTAAAAAAAATAGGGCAGTCTGTTGTTCTGGATGGTGAAATTGTTGTTTTGAACAAGGATGGGAAATCAGATTTTCAAAAACTTCAGCACTACGAGGAAAACACTGAATTCCCGTTATGTTATTATGTGTTTGACATTTTGTCTTTAAACGCAATAGATCTCTGTGATCAACCATTGCGGGAAAGAAAAAAAATATTGAAAAAAATAATGAAACAAAACGGGATAATAAAATATTCTGACCACGTGGAAGGAGATGGGGTCCGTTTTTTTAAGGCAGCGCAGCAAAAAGATCTCGAAGGAATAATGGGGAAAAAAGCAGATAGTCTTTATCATAAAGGAAAGCGGACCAGGGAATGGCTGAAAATCAAACATCATCATTCCCAGGAAGCTATTGTTGCAGGATTTACGGAGCCGGCTGGTGGCAGAAAATATTTTGGTGCGCTGGTCTTAGCAATTAAAGAAGGAAAAAACCTGCGGTACGTGGGGCACACAGGTTCGGGCTTCAGCGAGAAAACATTAAAAGAAACCTATGATTTGTTAAGCCCGATTAAAAGAAATACTTCTCCTTTTAAAGAGTTAATAAAAACAAATTCGCCGGTGACCTGGGTCCAACCGAAATATGTTTGTGAAATAAAATTTACGGAATGGACCAGTGATCACAAGATGCGGCATCCTATATTTTTGCAAATCAGAAAAGATAAAAACATAAATGACGTGACCATGGAAGCAATAATGCCGGTAAAAAAAAGCAGTAAACCCGCTCTTAAAAAAACACCATCGCCAAAAAAGGCAGTAAAGGGAAAACCTGGACAAAATGTACTTGATGATGAGATGAATTTCGGGAAAGTCCAAGTGAAGACAAGCAATCTTTCGAAAATATACTGGCCGAAGGAAAGAATTACTAAAGGGATGCTTATAGATTATTACCAGGAAATTGCCGATTATATATTACCCTATTTAAAAGATCGTCCCGAATCGTTAAAGAGAAACCCTAATGGGATTAATGACGTTGGTTTCTTTCATAAGGATGCCGGGACCAACGCACCAGCATGGATTCAAAGTAAAAAAATATATTCCGAATCGGTCAACAAAGAAATTGATTATATTATTTGCAATGACAAACCAACACTGGCCTACCTGAACAACCTGGGGTGCATTGAATTAAATCCCTGGAATTCTACCATAAAAAATATTGACAGGCCAGATTACATGATCATCGATATTGATCCTTCGGAGAAAAACCGCTTTGAGCAGGTGGTTGAAACAGCAAATATGGTCAAAGAGGTGTTAGACAATGTGGGTGCGTCATCCTTTTGCAAAACTTCCGGGGCTAGCGGCCTTCATGTATTTGTGCCGATGGGCCAAAAATACAGCTACGAGCAGGTCAAGGAATTTGCCCACCTGATTAGCGCTGTGACCAATGAGCGTATCCCTTCATTCACGACGCTGGAAAGGAATCTGAAGAAAAGAGGGGACAAAAAAATATACCTTGATTACCTGCAAAACAGAAAAGGGCAAACCCTCGCCAGTGCCTACAGCGTAAGGCCAAGAATAGGAGCAACCGTTTCTACTCCTTTAGAATGGAAGGAAGTCAAGAAAGGGCTAAACCCAAAAGACTTTACCATCAACACCATTTTTGCACGGTTAAAAAAGACGGGCGATCTATTCAAAGGCATTTTTGGAAAAGGGGTAGATCTGCAAAAGGCCCTGGGCAACATTTCTCCGGAAAAGAAAACCAGGTAATAAAGAATCAGTTATTGCATCGTCTGTTGACCCAGCGTCCAGGTCAGCCAAAACTGGTGAATAAATTCCACTACCCCTCTGATCAAATACGGGCAAAAGCAAGGAATCGCGCCAATCCGTTTGGCCAAATGCGCTTTTTTTTAAAAACAGGCAGGTTTTTTGAAATATACAAGGCAGGAATCATCATTCCACACTAAAAGCATTCGTTATGAATTTAGTAGAAATCATACAGAAAAACCTTGGTTATACACCAATCAAAAAAATCGATCCCAATACTGCAGAACCAAAAGACAAACTTTTGGCCTTTGAATCGGCGTCCCTCCCTCAGGCTGGGGTTCCGGTGATCGTACTGGGTTTGATGAACTATATGGCTGGCGATTTAGGCAATGAGAAAGTACCCAATATCGAAACGTTGGACGAATTGTTCGGAGAAAACCTGGACGAAATCATTACCCGCGTAGCCACCTATTCAGGCAATACCATAGAACATACCAAACATGAACTGAATTTTATAGCTAAAGAGGCTTTGCGGGTTACCAGGGAAAAAATCAAAGAAAATACTGGTGGCTTTAAAGATTTTGTGGTTGTTCAGAAAAGAGATGCAATGTTGTATTTGCCAGAATCTCTTCATGCAGGAGTATTGTTGGGCGATTCTAGGATCGACGACAAAACAAACAAAATGGAAGGGCCATTGAGCAATGTTATGCACAATATAGAAAAAAGATTTTCCTAGTTAAGATTCCGTTTTATCGTTTTTAAAAGATCTGACAATTCATATGGCTTTGCAATGAAGGCCTGTGCTCGTGATTCTTTAAAATTTTTACCTAATTCTGCATTTGCGGAAAAAAGGATGACCGGTATATGAGCCGTCAGGGGCGATTCTTTAATTGTCCGGCATATATCGCGACCGTCGGCTCCATTGAGTGAAACATCGAGAATTATCAAGTCTGGATTAAAATTGGTGATAGTTTCATTTATCTGTTGCCACGTCGAAATCACTTCGACCTGGAAATCGTGCATCTTTAAGGTCAATTGCATTAATACCAGAATATCCGCGTCGTCGTCAACTACAAGAATTTTTTTCATGGTCATATATTAATGATTGGCAGCGAAAAATAGAACGAAGATCCCTTCTTTTCAGTATCTACCCACATCTTTCCGCCATGCCCTTCTATAATCTCCCTGCATATATAAAGACCCAGTCCAAAACCTGCCACGTGTACAGAATTGCTTTTTGACCGGTAAAATCGTTCAAATATGTTGGATTGCTCGCTCTTGGAAACACCAATACCAAAATCCCTTATTTGAATGATAAGGTCTTTCTCATTTTTTTTGGAATACACCATTACTGTTTTTGCTCCCGCAGAATATTTTATGGCGTTTGAAAGTAAATTGATCAAAACCTGTTCAATGCGCTGTCTGTCCGCCACCACGATGCAGCGACCGGGATTGCCCTCTATAATAATCCGGTGTGTTTTTGATACGATTTGAAATGAGGCAACGGTTTCATCCAGCAGTTGGTTGATATCGAACTCCTGCTTATTGAGTTCGAGCTGACCACTTTGTATTTTTGAAACATCCAGCAGGTCTTTAATTAATTTTTCCAGTTTGTGCACGCCTTGGGTCGCTTTTTGCACAAACTGCTTATTGGGTTCTTTTTCTTCAACACCATTTAGTAACTCGAGATAACCTTTAATACTCGTGAGTGGAGTTTTCAATTCATGGCTGGCAATGCCGATGAATTCGTCTTTCCGCCTTTGATTTTCACTAACCTGTTGCATTAGATTATTAAATACGCGGCTTAGAACGCTTATTTCATCTTTGCCATCATCCGGAATAGACTTGCTGTAATCCCCTGTTTCACCTGCTGCTTTCATCACGTCCACAAGTTTTAGCAGTCGCCTGGAAATATAGGCTTGAATGATAAAAGCAACAAAAAACGAAAACGCCAATCCGATCAGGAATAGGGTCACGGCTAATTTATATTCGAAGGCTTTGGTATCAATTAGTTCAGTCAACGCCACTTCAAGCACAACTCTTCCCAGGCGATCGTGGTCATTCACTATGTCGCTTTTAACATACAGCTGCTTTTCTGTATAAACATATTCCTGATCATTCAACGTTGCAGGGATGGTTAAACTGTCGGCGCCTAATTTTTCATAAGACGCAAAGATTTTTCCGGAAGAATCAAAAACAACCGCATGAGTAATGTCCGGAGCCACATTTAAGAGTTCCGACAATATATTTTTTGCCGCTTCATTATCCTGGAAACGCAATGTGGAAATGCTGTTTGTACTCACAACCTGGGCAAGCCCGATCATTGAATTTGCCTTGCGTTTTTTGTGAGAATTAATATCGTTGACTATAAAAATTTCGATAAATACTCCAAGCACGAGAACGCTCGTGAAGACCTGCATTAATATCAGTTTATTCCGGATTGATATGTTATTAAGGCTAAACAATTAGATCATTTTTCATTTAGTTATTGTTCAACAATTCTCGCAAGCTTTAATAGTTGTGACCCTGCTTTCAAACCAGCGTTATTTATTGCTTTTAGGTTGGCTTCAAATTTTAATTTGTCATCCCTGATTACGAAATTGAATGCTGTGCCTTCCTTGGCGTACCC
>Ga0206902_10122_pt1 | contig 20979 bp, 19 predicted proteins | sample Alteio_BWOrgHeat_44_FD_153242 | JGI IMG/M metagenome (GOLD analysis project Ga0206902, IMG submission 153242) | Enriched cells from forest soil in Barre Woods Harvard Forest LTER site, Petersham, Massachusetts, United States -... | ecosystem: Environmental > Terrestrial > Soil > Temperate forest >... | reverse complement strand
CACAGGACAATTATTAAATCCTGTGCCGCTACCGCGGCACTTTATTTGTTTTAGCATACCCAGGACAGCGAAGCTGTCCTGGGCTGAGATCCAAAATCCCTGCCGGGATTATTGATTGATCTCATGTTCCTTTTGGGTATAAGACTCGGAGACTCTTGGGAGCTCCAAACGCTTCGCGATGGTTGGTAATAACGCTAGAGACGACTTTTCTGTCTTGTGACATCTTGTGACAAAGCTTGTGACAAATTTATTGTAAGCTGTTTAGATTGTATTGCTTGCATTAATTTGAATTATTTCAGTAAAGTGCTTAATGCAATATAGTAGATTAATATTAATAATTCTAAAGAGAAATTTATGAAATATCTGTTTACAGCACTGTTTACGCTGTTATTTGCGTCTGCCTTTTGTAACACCATTGGTGATGTGGAATATCATTTACCAGAGATTGCAAAAGATTGGGTGTTAGCGGATTATGTAGATGATGAGTTTTACACAGAAATGACTTATTTGTCTAAAGATTCTATTCTACTAACTGAAAATTTTGGACCAGGGATTAAGGAGTTCTTTAAAATTATCCGTAATAAGGATTGTACCGATATCAATAATATTAATAATACTGATGCATTAAAACTATGGTTAACGTTCGCTTATTTACCGAAATTGCAAGTCGATTTTCAGGAGCTTCGAAAAGGGAATAATGACGTTGTTTATGCATTCATCGGGAAAAAAAATGATAACGCAATTGTCACTGGTTGGGTTCATTCTTTTGCTTCAAATGAAGGCATTATATTGTTATATATTACAAATGACATTACGAATGTTGCCAAATTACAATCTTGGCGTCAGGCATTGCTAGATGCTAAAATCAAGAAAAACTAAATAGGATCCTTAATCCTATACATTGCAAAACTAACAAGTTTTTTACTTAAGGAAAATTATGAAATATGTTCTCACAGTGCTTTGTGCGCTACTATTTTCTTCTGGCTATTGTGACATGATGGGTGATGTAGAATATCAATTACCTAATATTGCAAAAGATTGGGTAGTGGCAAATAAAGACGACAACACCAATGGAACAACGGTGATTTATCAACCTAAAAATCCTAAAAGGGTTTCCAAAGAGTTTTTTGGTGTGAATAACAATAGATTTCCTTCTGACATTAACGACCAAGAAGCATTGAAAAAAGGAATAACTGCAGTAATACCTGACATGCAGGTTGACTTACAGGTGCTTCAAAAAGGGGACAATGACGTTTTTTATGAGTTAAGTGGAAAACAAAATGGTAAGGAAGTTATCCATGGTTGGGCTCATGTCTTTGTTACCAAAGAAGGCACAACTCTCTTAATTTACGAAACCAATGACCTTGCCAATCTCCCAAAAATTGGATCCGCCTGGAGACAAGCCCTACAAACAGCTCACATAAAGAAAGCTTGATTTTTTTACGTTGATTATTTTTGTAATTTCGCCAGAAATAAAGCAAATTTTTCTTCGTGATTTTCCTTTTTTGCCCATCTCTTTATATTTGTTAGATCAATATTTTGATCGCTTGCAACAAGAATTGCTTGTTCAAGAGCTTGTTCATCATTCCAATGAAAAAATGAACAAAGACGATCTTTTACACAGTCTGTCGGAGTAAGTAATTTCAACATCCCTGTAGCTGTCCTTAATGTTTCATAATTTTTAATTGATTCATTACCTATGGCTACAGGTGGATTCACAAAATCAATAATGTATGGACAAGAGCTATTTGAAAAGCATCTTCCGACTCTCCTAAAACCATGTTTTTGTAAAACGCTTTCTATTGTTTTTAGTTCTTCATATGTCACAAAGTCAAGATCATAGGATTGATAGCGATTATTGCTATAAATGCTTACACAGGCACCCCCGACCAAAATAATCTCAATACCATTTCTATTTAAAGTATCATAAATGAATGCAGCTAAGTCTTTAAGACTTATTGTTGTAAAATCAATGCTCATAAAGGTTTTCCAGTTTTGCGTGGACGTTTTCTTTTGTTCACTTGATAGCAACTCTGTTTCATATGATTTGGAAGAAATTCATATTCTTTTTTAGCTAGATTTTGGATTTCTTCTAAGAATGGATATCTTGGATTCCATTGAAACACACGAGTTCTTCCTTCTAAAAAACTTACTAAAAGACCTCCATCTTCCAGTTTCCTAAGCGTTTTTTGAATAGGATCAAGTGAAGAAGCAAAGGCTCGGCTCAATTCTGTAGCATTAGCTTTTTTGTGTAAGATTAAATAAATTAAAATTTTTTCGACATTTTTATTCGAAAAAAGATATTCAAGCATATCATCACCTATATGATCGGTTATATAACCGATTTAATAGGTGGTTGTCAAGGGAGAAATAATTAAGGTAAATCTGTAACTGAGAAAAGTCATTGTTTTTTCTACTGACTACCGTCTACTTTTTTTTGCTATTTCCACGAAATAGAAAAAAAATCTTGATGTTTTCAGAGAAATCCTGTTTTGTTAGGAAAACCCATTGGATGTCTCATGTCAGCTCCGAAACAAACCACTTCTTTCTGGATGGCTAATTTTGAAATGCCAACGTTTCCTCCATTGAAAGAAAACTTAACTGCAGATGTGTGTATTGTCGGAGCTGGAGTTGTGGGTTTGACTTGTGCTTACCTTCTTAGTAAAAAAGGAAAAAAAGTCATTATATTAGACACTACAGATAACTACGAAAATCAAACTGCCAGAACAACTGGCCACTTAGTTAATATTCTCGACGATCGTTACACAGAATTGGAAAGACTATTTGGGACCGAATCTATCAAATTGATTGCACAGAGTCACCAAGCTGCAGTCGACTTCATCAAAGAAACATCTTCACAAGAAAAGATTAACTGTCATTTTGAAAATGTTGATGTTTATCTATTTGTGCCTCCTGGAGAACCTGACAATATCTTGGATCATGAGCTCGCTGCTGTACATCGCGCTGGCATCGACGCAAAAATGGTGGATCAGGCTCCATTAGAATTTAATACGGGACGATGTGTTCATTTTTCTCACCAAGCGCAATTCACGCCCCTGGAATATATGTCAGGGCTGATGAAGGCGATTGAGAAAAATGGAGGAGCTATCTATTTCCAAACGCATGTGTCCAATATCGAAAACAAATCAGGTAAAGTTCACGTCTCAACAGAAAACGGATTTCATGTCATTGCTGACCAGGCAATTGTAGCAACGAATACTCCAATCAACGACCGTTTTATTATTCACACGAAACAAGCTGCTTACAGGACTTATGTGATTGCGGCAAAAGTGCCTCCTGGATACGTTACAAAGGCAATTTATTACGATACGCCAGATCCTTACCATTACATTCGGTTAGCGAAAGATGCCAATGGGGAGGAGTACATTATTTCCGGAGGCGAAGATCACAGGGTTGGAGAAGATCCTCATCCAGAAGAACGTTTTGAATGCCTAGAGGAGTGGACGAGAGTTCGTTTTCCAGCGATGGGAAAAGTAAAATACAAATGGTCTGGACAAATTTACGAACCTGTAGATTCTTTAGCATTTATCGGAAAAAATCCTTTTGATGAGAATATTTTTATTGCCACTGGAGATTCTGGCAATGGATTGACCCATGGCACGATTGCTGGAATTTTGATTACAGATTTGGTGTTTCATAAGAAAAATAAATGGAAAGAGCTTTATGAGCCTTCTAGGATGTCTGTAAAGGCAATAAATAGCTATTTGGAGGAGAATTTAAATACGTTATGGCAGTATCGCGACTGGTTGACAAAGGGTGTAGAGGTATCAGAGATTCCACCCAATAGTGGAGCTGTGGTCAGAGAGGGAATAAAAAAAGTTGCTGTGTACTGTGATGCTAATAATAAGCTTCATAAGCTTTCGGCCGTATGTCCACATTTAGGTGGTATTGTCAGATGGAATGCTGTGGAAAATAGTTGGGATTGTCCTTGTCACGGATCACGCTTTGATGCGTTTGGCAAGGTAATCAATGGGCCGGCTAAAAAGGACTTAACAAAGCATGAAGAGAAGGAATCATAAGTGGATAAATTTTTTATATTTTTTTAAACAATAAACAAGGAGAAAGTATGTTAGGAACAGTACTATTAATCATTTTGATTTTATTATTGATTGGAGCATTGCCAACATGGCCATATAGCTCAGGATGGGGATATCAGCCATCAGGACTTCTTACAGTCTTGATTGTCATTTTGCTCGTCTTGATCCTTTCGGGACGTCTATAGACGATTGTGTCGCCGTTTCACGGCTCAATACTCTATCTAAAATATGACCCCAGGCTTACGCCTGGGGCTACATGCTGCCGCCTCTTCGAGGCTATTTTTTAGGCTAACAAGTTCATGTTGTGAAAAGACTGAAGGTTGTAGCTAAGAGTCTTAATCTCGATCTTGATCATGATCTTAATCGGTGTTGTTTCATAAATGTATCGCCACTTCGTGGCTCAATGTTTAATGGTAACATACCGTAGGCTCCCTCGCTGCGCTCGGTCTCCTACGGCTAGCCTATGTCGTTGCTTCGCAACTATTTATCGCTTCGCGATTTTAATAATAGCCTCGAGCTATACCACGAAGTGGTAATTAGTCGCGGAGCGGTTTCAGCTTTGGGATGTTATTCACTATCTCAAAAGCATATAGGGGTTTTAAAAAAGCTTTATCTGAATCGCGAAGCGATAAATAGTCGCGGAGCGACGACATAGGCTAGCCGTAGGAGACCGAGCGCAGCGAGGGAGCCTACGGTACATTCACAAAAAATATTGAGCCACGAAGTGGCGAAACATTTATGCAACAAAGCCAGTCGGAAGACTGACTACTTTTTCTTATTTGTGATAAGGGGAATTCTTCCCGATTTCGAAGGCGCGATAGACCTGTTCGATTAACACTAACCGTGTAATTTGATGAGTAAATGTTAGCCTTGACAAGCTAATCTGAAGGGGATTTTTCTTTAATTCTGCTGGCAAGCCATCAGCACCACCAATGACAAAAGACAATTTAGATCCTCCTTTTGTCAATTGGTCATGAAGGAAGGCAGAAAACTGTTCGCTTGTGAATAAAGTGCCTTGTGGATCAAGGCAAACAAGTAAAGGTTCTTTTGCAGTTAGCTGAAGGAGCTGTTCATCATTTTTTGCCCAAACAAATTCTAAGGCCGCTATTGGCTTTAGGCGCTTCAAATACTCTTTTAGAGCTTCTTCAAGCCATGTTTCGCGAGTTTTCCCTACCGAAAATATTTTCAGTTTATACATGTTTCTTGATCATTTTTTGCATTTGGCGTTTATCATCGCGTTCTTTGATGGCAGCTCTCTTATCGAAGGCTTTTTTTCCTTTTGCTGTTGCGATGCGAATTTTCACTCGACCCTCTTTTAGATAGAGTGACAGAGGGATAATTGTTAATCCTTTTTCTTGTGAAGCAACTTTTAACTTTTCGATTTCCTTTTTGTGCATGAGCAGTTTGCGATCTCTTTTCTCTTCATGATTGTGCACATTCCCATATTTGTATGGGGCGATATTGCTGCCGATGAGCCACAACTCATCGCTGATGACTTTTACGTACGCTTCTTGTAAACTGCCTCCGTGATCGCGCAACGATTTGATTTCAGTCCCTTTCAACGCGATACCGGCTTCAAAAGTTTCCAATATTTCATAATCAAATGTTGCCCGTCGATTGGATACAAGTTCGTTATTGTTATTCATGTTTAAACCTTAAAAATTCATTTTATTATATGTGGAGATGCTTAATTTTTACCACAGAAGAAGGTAGTCAGTAGCCAGTAGCCAGAAGCCAGTAGAAACAAAGCAAAGAAATCTACTGACTACTGGCTACTTCTGCTTGACAACAGGGTTGTCGCTACAGTATCGTTTTGCCTCTAATCATAAGGATTTTCCCATGAAATTTGTTATCTCGACCCAGGAATTTGTCTTTCTTGTCAACAAGTGTTTGAACGTTGTCGGAACAAAAGGAACGTCACCAATTTTATCCAACATTTTAATTGAGGCCTTCAATGATGAACTCATTCTTTCCGCAACGGATTTAACTGTTGGAGTTCGCTGTTATACGGAAGCAAAAATCCTCGAAGAAGGTGCCACAACACTGCCAGCTAAGAAACTAGGTCAACTTGTGCGCGAATTGACTTCCATTAATCTTGAGTTTTCAACTAACGAAAAAGAGATCACAGAAATCCTTGCGGGAAGTTCCCGTTTTAAACTGCTCGGAATGCATCGCAAAGATTTTCCTAATCTTCCTAGCATGAGCGATGCGATTCAAATAAAAGCCTCTCAAAGCGAACTCAAAGATATGCTGCACCGCACAGCATTTGCTGTATCTCGTGAAGACAATCGCTATGTTTTGACCGGCGTCAACATGCACATTGCTAATGGCATTGCGTCTTTTGTTGGAACGGATGGAAAACGATTATCGCGTTGTCACATGCCTGTGAACTTAGATAAATCGTTTACCGGCAGCTACATCATTCCCATCAAAGCCGTTGAAGAAATCGTGAAAAACTTAAATGATGAAGGCGATGCGGTTATTTCTCTTCTGCCAGATAAAATTGGTATCGAAGCCTCACAAACAATGATTGTCACAAAATTATTGTCCGGAGAATACCCTGATGTCACACGCATTATTCCTGAACAGATGGAAATCTCTGTTGCCTTGCATCGTGAAGAACTGATGACCCTCCTCCGTCAGGTAGCCCTGTTTGTATCCGATATGCAACATTCTGTACGCCTCTCATTTACTCCAGGAGAACTCCGCCTTTCCGCCAACACCATGGACATTGGAGAAGGCAAAGTGAGCATGCCTGTAAACTATCATGGGCAGCGTATGGATATCGCTTTCAACCCCAATTTTTTCTTAGATATCTTGCGTCATTGCAATTCAGAAGCTGTTCAGATGGGCGTGACAGATGCTTACAATCCTGGCATCATCACCGATGCGGAACAGGCTGTGAAGCTATCCACAGCACGATCCCTATTCGTCCTCATGCCGCTTCGCCTCAACGAAGAATGAAAACCACAAGCTTATTTTGCTACATCTAAAAAAATCGCAAAGGCGCTAAGACGCAAAGGCGCAAAGAAAACAAAAAGAGCAATTTCACCACAAAGACACAGATCACAAAAAGAAAAGATGGAAAATTTTTAAACAGGATAATATGATCAACAGGATATTTTTAATTTTTTTGATCCTGCCGCCAAAAGCGAGCTTGTCATCCTGTTAAATAACCCTTCTTATTTTTCTTTGCGCCTTTGCGTCTTAGCGCCTTTGCGTTTTTCTTAGACGCTCCCAAAAGTTTTTTTATGTTTTTGAAGACGCTTTATCTACATAATTTTCGGTGTTACGAAAATGAAACTTTCGAATTCTGTCCGGGCGTCAATTCGTTATTCGGACCGAATGCCGCTGGAAAAACTTCTGTATTGGAAGCGATCTATTTTCTCAGCACAGGCTCCTCCTTTCGCACGTCTCAAATTAAAGATCTTATCAAAAAAGATACCTCTGGATTATATGTCGAGGCTGTTTTTGTCAAACATGGCATAGAACAAACTCTGAAAATTTCTTTCGATGGCAAAGAAAAAAAAGTCATCTACAACAAAACGATTTGTCCCTCCATATCAAGCCTCCTGGGTGTGCTACAAGCGGTTGTAATGACTCCTGACGACGTCCAACTAATCAAAGGAGCAGCAGCGATACGACGCCGTTATCTTGATGTACAGCTAGCTCAAAGCGATCCTTTGTATGTGCACCATCTCACGCGCTATAATCGTGCCATGCGTCAACGCAATGTCCTTTTGCGTTCTAAAAGTTTCGCTACGCTGAGTAGCTGGGAGCAAGAGATGGCAAATTCAGCCTCATACATTGTTCAGCAGCGGTTACGTGCTTCAGATGACATTAAAACAACCAGCAGGGGAATCCACCACAACCTTACCGAAGAACAGTTTGGCTTGCAATTGCGTTATCAGACGTCGATAGCGGAAATGGATCGGTTTAAGGAGCTCTATTGCAAGCAGCTGCAGCAGCTGCGTCCGAGGGAAGCCGCTCTCGGCCGAACCTTGCTCGGGCCACATCGAGACGACATGCTTATAGCAATCGGAGACAAAGAAGCGCGCCATTTTGCCAGCGAAGGGCAGCAGCGCAGCTGCGTCGCGGCCTTACGCCTCGCAGAATGGTCGCGTATGAACTCCATAGCTGATGCTTCGCCCCTGATGCTTATAGACGATTTAGGGGTGAGTTTAGACCTTTCTCGTAGAGAAAGGCTTATTGATCACGTCCAGACGCTAGGTCAAGTTTTTCTTAGTTCTACGCAATTAATTCCTCTAAATTCTAATAAAGTTAATAAAAATATTGAAATTAAATCAAATTAATTCTTGTTTTTGTTAAAATAGAAGAGGAGGGTATTACTATGGTAGATCCAAATCCACACGTCACACAAGCATACTACGCAGAACAAGGCTATGTTTCGCGTAATATCTATTTTGATACCTCTTTACCCAAATATCAAGTTGGCTTAATCACGTCGTACCGCTGGTTAGCAGGTTTTCTTCTGAGTCTTATTGGTGTCGCTACAAAAGTTAAAGTGATGGGCGATAATGATACAGTAGTATCTCTTTATGTGAATAAAAGCAGCTTGAACGATTGGATCAATAAATACGGCAACTTAGTTCGTGACATTGCCGATCATCCTATAGAGAATAAAATCAATGCGATATGCAGAAGATTAATTCTTCAGAAAAGTCAAACCATGCTTAACATGGATACAGTTGGAAAAGCGCAGCAGAAACAACAATTAGAACAAAGCGATTTATCCCAATTAAAAAGTTCGATGCAGAATTTTTTCAAAGAGTTTGGGATAGATTTAGAGAGAATTCAAAGCGAACAGGATGAGTTTGTTGATTATGTATTACCCGCTTTTTGCCAAGAATTAGAAATGAAAGCGAAAAACTTGGATAAAGAGGACATCAACAACATCATACAAAAGTATCCAGATGTGATCAAATATTTGGCTGAAACTATCAATGCTGCTCAACGCACACTTTCAAGCCCAGATGTAAATGCAGCAGGCCTTTTAGAAAGAAGACTCTTTCTGATTTTGGAGGTCGTTGTCAAAGATATCATTCCGAGAATCAAGATATTAATGGATGCCGCTTATCTTGAGGAAACAAGAATACAATTTCAAGAAGAGGAAGATCTTCCTGATGTTAGAATGTTAGCATTAAAAAAAGTTGACGAGTTGAGCAATAAATTAACAGAAATAGGCAGGGAATTTCACGTTTCTATGAATGATGCATTAATGTACGTTCAGGGAGAAGATAATGTTAAAACGATTGCTGAACTGAATAAACTGCTCAGCCAGAGAAATGCAGAGGGAGCGCTTGTATTACGAGATGATTTAGCTCGAGCACAAATGGGAGAGATCATTTTTTCATTGTCCTCGGATATAAAAGCTTTGCCTGTGGATGAAAGTGTGTATAAAAAACAGATGCTTGATTATCTGAAAGTCCAAGCTGGAGCTTTAGAGCAGCATGCTGAGAAATTTAGCAAATTTGTCGATGGCTTGCCTAAAAAAGAGAAAATAAAATCAGTTTAAGCTCACGAATCTATTTCTTCACTTGCAAATACACATCAGCTTCGCCCCAAGTAAATTGTGCTGGAAAGCATTTCATGATTTCAAATAAACGGCTTGAGGTATAGTCAGAGAGAGGATAGCTGACTGTAATGATTTTTGTGCCGGCCGGTAGTTTTTCAAATTTCTTGATCAGTTTCGTAATTGTTTCATCTTCCAAGTTTGTTCCGTAAAGATAGATGACAGTGGCGTTTGCAAGATTGGTGTCGAGGATATTTTCATGACGGAATTCGACATTTTTTAGTTGGAAACGGTTTTTGATCAGGTTGGCGTTTTGAATGAAGTCAGGAACAAAGTCGATGCCAACGACACGGCATAGGGTAAAGCTGTTGAGCCAGAAACAGGCTCTTCCGCGTCCACAGCCCAGCTCAAACACGACATCATTTGATGTGATCCCGCAATTTTTTGCGATCATTTCAAGGGTGGTTAAAGGTGTTTCGCCGTAGGCGTAAATATCGGATTCCCCCTTTTTTTGGAGAAATTGTTTGCTGATAGAGTACGGACTGTTCAGAAGATACATCATTTTTAAGGATAGATCTGTTTTACAGAAAAGTACGTTTGAATAGTAGCGTGAAGCATCTTTTAGGAATTGGAAGAAGTTGCTGATACGTAACGTAAGGCTCAGCCAAAACAGTTCCAAGTTCTCTTTCACAGCACTATAAGACGGTTTTTTCATTTTCATAGATGTCATTTTCATCATTTAATAAACTCCATTTTATGCGCATAGCGAACTCCCGAAGGGAGTTATTCAACTGTAGCCTTAATAAATCATTTTCATACGCGAAGCGAACTCCCGAAGGGGTTATTCAACCCTTCAGACTAACAAATCATTTTCATGCGCAAAGCGAACTCCCGAAGGGAGTTATTCAACTGTAGCCCAGGGTTCACAATGCCCTGAAAGGGCATGTTAACCCTGGGAACACTTCAAAACAAAATTGCACCCCCGAAGTGGGGTGCTTCAAAAAATATTATTTCCACAGATATTTTTCATCAAAATCTACTTCGTTCTCCTTTAGTAACTTGAGAAATTCATTTCTAAAATCGAATTGTTTGTGATGAGTTTCTTGGTTCTGAATATATTTAGCAACATTATTTCTATCAGCCGAACTTACAGTAAAGGAACCATAACCTTCTTGCCAACCAAAATGATTGGCTTTTGCAAATGATTGTCTTAACCATTTTGTAGCGCCTAACTTTGTGTCATGAACAATGTCCGGGACACATATTGTAGGAGGTATCGCAGCAAGTATATGAATATGATCAGGCATGCCTCCGATATTCAATGCATGACAATTTTTTGATTTAAATACAGTTGCAATGTAGCCATAAAGGTTATTTTGAAATTCTGGAAGAATTAAGGGATATCTTTCTTTTGTAGACCAAACCAAGTGATATAAATGCTTGTAGTATGTGTGTGACATGGTTTCTCCGTGTTTGAAGCACCCCACTTCGGGGGTGCATTTTGTTTTCGATGTGTTCCCAGGGTTAACATGCCCTTTCAGGGCATTGTGAACCCTGGGCTACAATTGAATAACTCCCTTCGGGAGTTCGCTTCGCGTAAACATTGCTTAGTTTTGTGAACAACTTGAACTCCCTTCGGGAGTTCGCTTCGCGTAAACATTTGCTTAGTTTTGTGAACAACTTGAACTCCCTTCGGGAGTTCGCTTCGCGTAAACATTTGCTTAGTTTTGTGAACAACTTGAACTCCCTTCGGGAGTTCGCTTTGCGTAAACATTGCTTAGTTGTGTGTATATCTTTCAGAAGTTTACTCTGAGTATTCACTGAGTACACGGAGAACTTTTAAAATAAAAAATTCTCTATGTTCTTTCTTTTCTCTGGGACTCTGTGAGCTCTGTGGTAAATTTATTTTCTTTTTTTTCTTTGCGCCTTTGCGTCTTCGCGTCTTTGCGTTTAAATCAGAGATGGCTGAAAAAGCTATCCAAACAAAATGTAAACGCTGCGGGCTATCAAAAAGAAAACTAAGGTCGACAACACATCGTTAAATGCTGTCACAATAGGTCCTGAGGCTACTGCTGGGTCAATATTAAATCGTGCAAAGAAAAATGGCGAAAATGTTCCCAACACTGTTGCCACAAGGCAAGCTCCTAAAACCCCAAAACTTATTGTCGCTGCAATTGCCAATGCACTAATATTCGTTTGATGCAGCCCAAGATAGTTCATGAAATAGAAAACAAGGCTGCAGATAATCCCAAAGACGACTCCAATCAAAAGCCCAATCACCAACTCTTTTCCCATCGCTTTATAAATTGTGCCCGGAGACAACGTTCCCGTGGACATCCCCCTAACAAGTAACGTACTGCACTGAATGCCGACATTTCCGGACATCCCTGCAATCAGTGGAACAAAAAATGGAACAATAGCAAACCAGATCCGATCGCTAAAATGTGACATAAATGAAGCTGTGACTAATCCTGCGCACAACGTCACCAACAGCCACGGAGCACGCCAAATAAAGCGTTTCCACACCTGCTCTTCTTCACTATAATCTTCAGCAGTACCGGCAATGTTTGCGATGGTTTCGTCGGCAATATCTTTCATCGCATCGACGGCATCTTCGTATGTAATCACCCCTTCAAGGTGATCCATTTCATCAACCACAGGCAATGCTGAAACATTATATCTCTCAATAACATCCACTACTTCATCGCGGGAAGTGTTGGCTGTCACTTTATGGAGAATCGGTCTCATGACCTGACGTATCGGTGTGAATGGGGGATTAATGATCAAATTGCGTTCAGGAACGTATCCGATCAATTCTTTTTCATCATTGAGCACAAAAATGCGACCTGTCAGTTCTGTTCCAGGGTTATTGCGTACTTCAGCAGCAACTTCTCCGATGGTAGCACTTAAGGGGAAAGCAAAGAATTCATTGGTCATTAAGCGACCGGCGCTGTGGCGATCATGTTTCTTAAGGTCGCGGATACGGTTTGCTTTTTTTTGGTCTAGTAAGTCTAAAACACGTTTTAAGCGCCTTTCTGAAAGGTCTTCAAGTACCCACACGGCTTCGTCAGTAGGCATTTCTTCAATGAGTTCTTTGATCTCTTGATCATCGAGCTGTTTAAAAATCGCAAACCGGGTTTTGTTGCTGGTATTGATGAGAAAAATAATCTTGGCATTGCGGTCAGGCAGATTATCATAAACGACGACGCGTTCATCTGCAGGCAATCTGATGACGGCATGGGCTAAGTCAATGGGATCATATTCAATAGCAATTTTTGCTACATCATGGAGCACAACCTGTGTGGTGGGCTTGTGGAAGGCTTCGGACAGTTTTTCGTTAAGGACGTCTTCGATTTGGCTTGATTTGAATTCGAGCGGATTGGAAACAACAGCTTCATCTTCATGATGATGATTTTCTTCAAACCGAGTTTCCATATTTTTTCCCTGACTTGCTACGGGGATGATAGTCGTGCAAACTCAATTAGCACAAGAGAAATCAAAGTAAACAGTACACAGTAAACAGTATACAGTAGTTTTTTTGGCCTTCACGATTGTTTCTGACAAATTTTCTACTGTTTACTGTTTACTGTATACTGTTTACTTTTTATTGATTGTTTCTACCATACTATGTTATCCTTGAACGCTTTCATCTAAACAAAAGTGACTTTCATGCTGCAACAAAAACGTCATCCTGAAAAAATTCGCAATATTGCCATCATTGCCCACATCGACCATGGCAAAACAACGCTTTTGGATGGATTATTAAAGCAATCCAATATTTTCCGCGATAACGAGTATATTCCTGAACGCGTCATGGACTCTTATGATCAGGAAAAAGAACGCGGGATTACAATTTTCGCGAAACACACTTCTGTGGATTACGAAGATTACAAAATCAATATTATCGACACTCCGGGTCACGCGGACTTTTCAGGGGAAGTAGAACGTATCCTTGGGATGGTGGATTCTGTGTTACTGCTTGTCGATGCACAAGAAGGGCCGATGCCGCAAACACGTTTTGTGTTGTCAAAATCGTTGAAAATGGGTCTTAAACCACTAGTTGTCTTAAATAAGATCGACAGGCCGCATGCGGATCCAGACCGTGTTCTGAACGAAACTTTTGACCTTTTCTCCGAATTGGGAGCCACCGACGAGCAGCTCGATTTCCGCTATTGCTACGCTTCTGGGCTCTCTGGTTTTGCGATGCATCAGTTGGATCAAGAACGTAAAGATATGCGTCCTCTGTTTGAACTGATTATCAATGCTGTTAAAAATCCGGACGGATCTTTAGAAAAACCGTTCCTCATGCATGTGTCGACGATTGGATATGACGATTATGTAGGCAGACAGGCTTGTGGACGTATCATGGAAGGCAGTGTTAAAAAAGGACAGACGGTTATTCATATCGATGAAGCTGGAAAGCAGAATCGTTGCACAGTGATCCGTATCGAAGGTTATCACGGAATTCAAAAAGTGGAAATGGATGAAGCGGGTGCAGGAGACATTGTCTTGCTTTCAGGGATGCCTGAGGTCACCATTGGAGATACCATTTGCGATCCTAGCGCTATTGTAAGGCTGCCTCGCATCAAGCTTGATGAGCCCACAATTTCCGTTGATTTTACGGTTAATAGTAGTCCCTTTGTTGGGAAGAGCGGTAAACATGTGACGATGAACAAAATCCGTGAACGTCTTTTCAAAGAGAAGCGACAAAACATTTCCTTGCGCATTGATGAATCACCGACAGAACCAGATAAAATTACTGTGGCAGGCCGTGGAGAACTCCATTTGGCTGTGTTGATGGAAGCGATGCGCCGTGAAGGATACGAATTTAGTGTGTCCAAACCAAAAGTCATCATCAAAGAAATTAATGGCGAAAAATATGAACCGATAGAACGTGTCCATATTGAAGTGCCTGAGGAGTACTCTGGAGCAGTTATTCAAGAGTTATCTCAGCGACGCGGTGAGATGCAGCATTTAGATACGAATGAGCATAAAATCACGAGAATTGAATTTTTGCTTCCTACGCGCGGCCTGATGGGCTATCGCAATGAGTTTCTGACGATGACACGCGGTTTAGGAATTTTAACTGCAATATTTGAAGAGTTTGCTCCATGGCGAGGGACAATTCCAGGTCGTGCACGCGGAGTATTAATTTCTATCTGCACAGCGAAGACGAGTGGTTATGCGTGCTTCAACTTGCAGGATCGTGGTGTATTATTTGTTGGTCCTGGCGACGATGTGTATGAAGGGATGGTTGTGGGAGAGAACAGCCGTGATAATGACCTTGTGGTTAATGTGACGAAAGGAAAGCAGCTGACAAACGTTCGTGCTTCCGGTAGTGATGAAAACATCATTTTGACTCCGCCACGTAAGTTCACACTTGAGCAAGCGATCGACTACATTCAAGACGATGAGTTGATGGAAGTGACGCCAGGGGCGATCCGCATGCGCAAGCGCTTATTAACCGAAAACGAACGCAAACGCGATGGACGCCTATAGGCGCCAAATCTGAAATCTGAAATCTGAAAAAAAACTTAAGGTTAGAATCGGGCACAGTAGCTATCTTTCAGATTTCAGATTTCAGATTTCAGATTTTTTTCTATCTGATTCATCATCGCTGCGTAGCCTTTGACGAGGCTGGTGGGATAATCTTGCAATCGGTTGTGGATTTTAGAGTGTAATACGTGTGTATACACTTCGAATACTTCCATCTCTTCCTGATTTTTATTCTTTAATTCTTCCAAAATGGCTTCGGCGACAGATTTGATCGCATCTTGTGTCGTGATTGTCGTCGTGCTTTTTTTCTTTTTTGGAGTATTCATTTTGTCAGTTTGACTCAAAGTTTGATTTTTACTATAATTGCTCTGTTAAACTTTTCAACAAGAATGAATTATGCCAGAAACCACGGTTCAAAAAAATAATATCGTGCTCTCAGATTACAACTTTCAACGTGACATTGAAAACCGCTTGCTCATGGCTGAACTTTCGATTTTTGATGTCGATGTCTTGAGAGAAATTTTGGATAGTTCTCTTAAAATTCCTATAAAACAACTTGCCATTCATTTCAACACATCAGAAAAAAAATTGATTCCTACATTGGATAAACTCGCGCGTGTAAAATTACTGCAGCATAGTGGTGGGGCAATCACTGTAGATAAAGAGATGCGCAAATATTACGAATCACAGATTTTGAAATTTGATGACGATTTCCGTCCTGATATGGAGTTCCTTCAAGGCTTATTTACCAAAGTGCCCATTCACGTGCTTCCAAAGTGGTACGCCATCTCACATGGCTCTACAAACATTTACTCATCCATTATTACTACTTTTTTTGGATCTCCAAAAATTTATGAAAGTTATTTAAGTCATCTCACATTTCATGATCCCGCTTTAGAAGGCATCATGAAGGATGTTTTTGAGTCCGATGATTGCAAAGTGCATGCTCCGGAATTGATGAAAAAATATCGATTGACGCGCGCGAAATTTGAAGAGCATATGCTGTTTCTGGAATATAGCTTGGTGTGTTGCTTGAGTTACAATCGCGTTGGAGATGTCTGGGAAGAGGTGGTGACGCCATTTCAAGAGTGGCGCGATTTTTTGCGTTTTCAGCACAAATCGATCCCCAAGGCAATCAAAAAAACAGATGCGATCAAGTGTTGGTATCCGAATGATCTGGGGACTATTGAAAATTTGACGACACTATTAAAAACCATTCAACATGAAAGCATCCCTTGCAAAGGGGATAACGAAGAAGTTTCCATTGCTACAAAAGATGCCCTCAAAATATTGCCAGAGCTAAAAAATGTCAATGTTCCTTTCGATTACCTTAAAGAGCTCATGATCATTCTTGCTGGAATGCGTTTGGTGTCGATTAAATCCAATAAGCTCCAAGCTTCAGCTACAGCCAAAGAGTGGTTATCGCAAAATTTGCATGACAAACAACTGAGCGTATATCGCTACTGCATGCATCGCTTACGCGATAATACGCAAGGATATACACAGAAAGATATTCATGAAGTCGAACGCAGTTTAAAACGTGTCGCACATTTAGGTTGGATTGATTTTGAGGAGTTCATGGAAGGCTTTATCGCCCCTATCGGAAAAAACGCACCGATCTCCTTACAAAATAAAGGAAAACGCTGGTTTTATGCCCTTCCAGAGTATTCTGAACAAGATATTGACTTCATTAAAAACGTCTTGACCTATCCTCTTTTCCTTTCTGGAATGATCATTATCGGTGAGCGTGCAGGCAAACTGTGCTTCAACGTGACATCGTTTGGTCGTCAGGCCATCGGCCTTTAGATAGGAATTATGAATTATGAAGTATGAATTATGAAACAAATTCAGCTTTTTCCCACCAAAACATAACTTATTCTAACTTTCATCAAAGAAAACTGGCTCCACTTTTTCATAATTCATACTTCATAATTCATAATTTCTTTCATACTTCATAATTCATACTTTACAATTTCTCTGTATCACTTTTTTCTTGCTTACATATATTTTTCAAATATACATTCGCTTTTTTCTCAATCAATAATAAAATCAACAAATGGAAGATGTATGTTCAAATTTTTGAAAACTTTATCTTGCGTTCTGATGCTTTTTACAGCATCACAATCGTTTGCTAGCAATAGTGACAGCCAATTTTTTATTGAAGGGGATTTGCTTGTCTGGCAGCCTCATTTGGAAGGAATTCAGAGATTGATTAATGTTGAATCAGAAACTACTTCAGTTGTTGATGGTGTTGATACGGGTAGTGTAAATCTGCAAAATAAAAAGTTTGATTTTGACTGGCGTGCAGGATATCGCCTTGGTTTAGGGTATAACTTTTGCTCAAACTGGGTTTTAGAAGGGTTTTGGACACACTATCGAGGACATGGAAGCAAACAATTTAGCAAGTTTGGTTTGTCTGCCACTGGACACTGGGATATGGATTACGACGTTGTGGATGTGTTATTGGTAACACCGGCATGCTGTGCGTGTGGTTGTTTTGATTGGAATGCGTTTGGTGGAATAAAGGTCGCCTTAATCGACAGCGAAATTACTACACGAGATCCTTTGCGCAATTTGAGTAGTTCAGTATTCACAACTGAATCCATTACTTCTCTAATTCAATCCATCAATCATGTGAAGGACAAGTTTTATTTCCACGGTTTTGGTCCAGAAATCGGTGTGAATTCACGCTATCATTGTGGCTGTGGAATATCAATCTTTGCCAAGGCTGCAGGATCTTTGGTCTTTGCGCATTTTAAAGATAAGGTTCATGTGAGAGATCAGTCCACAGATAGCACTTCAATAGTTATGGGTTCGAGTGTCAGCAGAATTGATTTATTGACTAACTCGCGCGTCAGAAGTGGAAACGATGATTTCCTTTGTCGTCCCGTTTTGGATCTTAGTTTAGGCGTGGAGTGGGAAAGAAATTTTTCCTGTTGCAATCATGATTCTACTTTAGTTGTTAAGTTAGCATGGGAACACCATCAATGGTTTGGCTTTAACCGTGTTGCTTTAGCTTCAGGTGATCTCTATTTAGATGGTGTGACCTTGTCTGGCATTGTTCGTTTCTAAGCAAAGGGAAATCTGAAATCTGAAATCTGAAGTCTGAAAGAAGTTGTTGCATAATTAGAATCGTGTCGCCGTTTCACGGCTCAATATTCCATAACATATGACCCCAGGCTTACGCCTGGGGCTACATGCTGCCGCCTCTTCGAGGCTAATTATGCGACAACCCGATCTGAAATCAGAAATTCTCATTCCTCTTTGCATACTTTTTCCTTTTTTTTCAGATTTCAGCTTTCAGATTTCAGATTTCATTTACTGTCTACTTCTTTTCTTGAATAAAATAATCTGCGAAACTATGATCACTATTCATTTAACAACAAGATGTTAGGATCAATTCATGGCAGAAGCGCGTTTGTTTGGAGAATACAGCGTCATTAAACAGATCGGACAAGGCTCTCTGGGCACTGTTTATCTGAGTGAACATCGCTTTACGAAGCGCCAATATGTTCTCAAGATATTGCCAGAAGAGCTTTCTTCTGATCGCAGTTTTATCCAAAGACTCGAAGAAGAGGTCGCTGCACTTGCGTCGCTTGACCATCCCGCGATTGTGAAAATTCACAATATTTCGTTTGCCAATGGACAATATTTTCTTGTTACTGACTGCATTGTTGACGAACTTGGGGAAACAACAAACCTCGCACAATACCTTTTGAGCAGAGATCATCTTTTAGATGAAGATACCATTTACCACATATTGCATCAGATTGCAGATGCTTTAGAATATGCTCACAACAAGAAAATTTCAGGAAAAGGGATTGCTCACAGGGGAATAAAATTAAATAATATTCTCATTGGAAATGGGGCCGCAGATAAGATTGAAGTGTATTTGTCTGATTATGGCCTCTCACGTATTGTAGGCGTGGGCTCTGTTCTCACAAGAACATTCCAAACAGTTGCTGAAGCTTTAGGTATTGGTGTCACTCTTGCTAATGCTAAAACGAGCTTGCGCTATCCAAATCCTCCTGTGGAGCCATCTAAGCTCAATCCGTTGCATATTTCGTTTCTGCAAAATTATTCCTTCTTGGCTCCGGAACAGAAAAAGCTTGATGGGTCGATTCAAGCGGATAGTAAAGCAGATGTTTATGCTTTTGGCATTCTGGCTTATTATTTGTTGATGCAAGAGTTCCCTGAAGGTATATTTGAAATGCCTTCACAGCTATATCCTGACCAACATTACAACTGGGATTTGCTAATTACTCAATGTATTAATGCTGATCCTTCAAGACGTCCCGAATCTATTGTGTCTCTGCTGGAACATATCCGTCAGCCCTCTTTTGCTCCGGAAAAATATGCCATATCTTTAGCAGAACAACCTTTAGCTTATGCTGAGAGGCCGAAAAAAAGCTCATCTGAGTTGAAGCCTGTGATCCGAACAACGGAACTTGAGCGTCCACAAACTGACCTCGATCCTGCAGCTGCTTTCAACATTGATAAAACAGTACAATTCTATGTTCCGGAAAGAAAAGAGGCGAAAAATATTCAGCCTTTAATGACAGAAATGACAGTTATTCATGGTCGGACATTTTATCGAGGAAGCAATGATGGCAATCGTGATGAAACACCACGTCATCAAGTGACTCTAGACAGTTTTGCTATTGATGTGCATCCCACAACAAACGAACAATTTGTCCGTTTCTTAGAAGCAATGGGTGGTGAAAAAGATAGCAATCATCAAGATATTATTCGTTTACGTGACTCGCGCATTAAGCGCAGTGGTGGAAAATTGAGTATCGAATCGGGTTACGCAAAACATCCTGTTGTTGGTGTGACTTGGTACGGTGCTGTGGCTTATGCAAAATGGATCGGCAAACGATTACCAACGGAAGCGGAATGGGAAATTGCGGCTTATGGCGGATTGGAAAGCGCTCTCTATCAGACAGGAGACGACATCGAAAAAACTCAAGCGAACTTTTTCAGTTCCGATACGACTCCGGTTATGAGTTATGCACCCAATGGCTATGGCATTTTTGATATGGCTGGAAATGTGTATGAGTGGTGTCATGATTGGTATGGTTACAACTATTATGAGATGTCGATTCAGGAGCCAGAAAATCCAAAAGGGCCTCTACAAGGCGTCTACAGAGTGCTTCGTGGTGGTTGTTGGAAAAGCTTAAAAGAGGATTTGCGTTGCTCTCGCCGTCACAGAAATAATCCCGGCACAGTAAACGGAACATACGGTTTTCGCTGTGCCGCCGATGTTCAATAGCGAGTAGTTTAAAATAAGACATTGCCTAGCAAACTTTTGAAAGAAAAACACGTTAATTATTCGTGAACGTGAACGTGCCCGTTCCCGTGCCCGGATTTCAGATAACGTTTAAGAAAAATTCTGAGCTTATCATTAAATGAGTTTGTAGCTCGGAAGCTAGAATAATAAACGAAAAAATCCGGGCACGGGAACGGGCACGTTCACGTTCACGATTTTCTTTTCGGAGCAGCGTATGCCCGCAATAATGTTTGTTTGTTTGGGAAATATTTGCCGTTCACCGGCTGCTGAGGCTATGTTACGCCATTTGGCTGCAAACCATTCCAGCATAAAAAATCTAAAAATTTCGAGTTGCGGATTAGGAAGTTGGCACATTGGACAGCTTCCAGATTTGCGAATGCAAGAAACAGCAAAACGTCGTGGCGTGACACTCTCTAGTAAAGCTCAACAACTTAAACCGGAATTTTTTGAAAAATACGATTACATTCTCGCGGCTGATCATGAAATTTTAAACACATTATACAAGTATGCCACAACCCCAGAACAAAAAAATAAACTTCATCTCATTACTGCTTTCAGCAGCAGCTACAACGGTGAAGATCTTCCAGATCCCTATTATGGCG